>Ga0207416_1000059_pt1 | contig 196010 bp, 171 predicted proteins | sample PaiPotPPM11metaG_FD_184107 | JGI IMG/M metagenome (GOLD analysis project Ga0207416, IMG submission 184107) | Iron sulfur acid spring bacterial and archeal communities from Banff, Canada, to study Microbial Dark Matter (Phase II) - Paint Pots PPM... ... | reverse complement strand
TCCCTATCCCCTGCGTCGCATGGGCGTCCTTACCTAAGGCAAGAGCCGGATGCGGTAGTGCCGCTTGTCCGGATCCGTGGAGGGGGTTGTGAGCAATCATGATCCCTACTCCGACTTGTTCGTGTGCCTTCGATCCGAGGGAGAAGGTCCAGCATACGAGATACGGTCTTTTCATGCACGCGGATGAGCTTCTTTTGGAAGAGCGTCCGCTCCCAGCGAGCGCGATGACGACCAACACGATGGCAAGAATCGCTGAAGGATTGCGGCGAGCGCTATGCGGGTCAAACACGAACAGTGCATGGGTAGTTGCGTAGTTCGACACCGACATCTCTGCACAAAACAAATAAGATCGCATTCCAAGCTCGGGCGTGGTACACTGCATTTGCGCTTAATACCTCGGTTGTGTTGTGCGGTCCCTCAAGTTAGTTGTTGATCTGAGACTACCCGCCTGCAGGTTTCTCCGTAAGTCTTCAGCGTAATCTAAAACAAGACTGGCAATGCGAGTTGCCGTGCTTGCACAGAAATTGTGTGCGCGCCGCAATCGCTCCCGCCAGCAAGAAAGCAATACGAATGCAAAGTTTTACAGAATTACCAATCTCCGCCTATATGAAGGAGAGATTGGCACATGCGCGATTTTCGACGCCGACCCCCGTGCAAGCTGCGGCTATTCCGCAAGCGCTTGAAGGCAAGGATGTGCTCGCAACCGCGCAAACCGGAACCGGCAAGACGCTGGCGTTCCTGATCCCGGTGATCGAGCAACTACTCAAAAGCAAAACGCCCGGAATCTCGGCGCTAGTGCTGGTGCCAACGCGTGAACTGGCCATGCAGGTGGTGGCGCAATTCAACGCATTGCGCGGCACGCAGCTTGTGCCCGCGGGGCTAGTGGTTGGCGGATTGGCGGAAGGTGCGCAACTCAACGCCATCCGCAAAGGAGCCCGCCTTGTTGTGGCCACTCCTGGCCGATTGGAAGATTATCTCGACCGCAAGCTTTTCAACTTCAACTCACTGCGCATTCTGATTCTGGACGAAGCGGACCGCATGCTGGACATGGGATTTCTTCCCGCGATTAAACGCATCGCGGCGATTCTGCCAAAAGAGCGGCAAACCATGTGTTTTTCCGCGACAATGGAAGCATCCGTCGCGCATCTCGTGAAGGACTACCTGCGAAATCCGGCGCGTCTCGCGTTCGGCTCGATCCTCAAGCCTTCCGAAAATGTCCGCATGCAGGCGTTCGAGGTTTCTGTCGACCGCAAACAGGAAATGCTGCAGCGTTTGCTCGCGAAAGAAACCGGGCGATGCCTGGTCTTCTCTCGCACCAAGCGCGGCACGGAGCGCATTACGAAAAGCCTGAACCGCGACGGATTTTCCGCCGCCATGATTCATGGAGACCGCTCGCAATCGCAACGCACCGCTGCGCTTGGCGGCTTTCAACAGGGACGTTATCGCGTGCTGGTGGCCACTGATCTGGCCTCGCGCGGCATTCACGTGCAGGACATCGTGCACGTCATCAATTACGATTTGCCGGACGTAGCGGAAAATTTCATTCATCGCGTCGGCCGCACTGGGCGCGCTGGCGGTCACGGAGTTGCCACTACTCTTTTCTCAAGAGAACAGCGCTCGGAACTCTTTCAGCTGGAACGAACGCTCGGCATTCGGATTGAACGTCTGGGCGCCGATCCCGGCACGGCAAAACCGAAGACTGGCGTGCACATCCGAACGGAATCTACACCGCTGCCTACCGGCCCGGTCAAAGTGACCGCGGTTCGGCCGACGATGATTGCGCTTCCTGGAGAAATTCTCCAGGCTCAAATGGAAAACTAGGCCGTATTTAGCCAGTCGGCTAAATAAGAAAGTGTCGTGTAAGGAGCGGAATGCATCTTACCGCTCCTTGCTATTTAAGTCGTTCTTTTTGTGCGTCTTATGTGCGCTTGGACTGTCTTTGGCGTTTCGGCGGTCTTTACAACTACGGATGTTTCTAGTTGAGCGCGTCAGACGGCTAATTCTACCGTGAAGAATTGGTTCGTTGGCCGGGAATGCTTATTATCCTATAGATAATACGTGCTTTATTCGCTTCAGGTCGTGGGAAGGCACAAACGGGCAAGCCTTTACTGCCGGCGCGGCACGGCAGCAGACGGGCTCGCGGAAAGCGAGGAAGAGCTAACCGGCGGTGTGGGGGGAGCAAGACCAGCGGTTTGGGAGCCTAAACCCAGCTTTTGCAAGGTTTTGGCGTCCAGCTTGCCCGTGGGATTCAGCCCGTGGGCATCCTGAAATTTTTTCATAGCTTCGACCGTCGAAGCGTCCCACTTGCCATTAGGGGTGCCGCCGAACGAACCGTCCTTGGCAAGTGCGCTTTGAATTTCGGAAATCCGATCGGCAGTGGGCGCTTTCTGTCCCCGCTCGCGGCGGCTCTTTCGTCTATAGGATCTGGTGTGCCGCGTCTTGGTGCGGTGCTTGGCCGTATGCGCCTTCGAAGAGTTCGTTGTCTGTCCGGCCGCTGCGACACCGCATACACCCATACCTGCCGCTACGAGCAGCGTCAGGGCCAGGTGTGTCGCTTTTCGCACTCGCATTGGTCTATGGTTAAAAGCAGGGAGACGCGTGCGCCTCCCCAATTTTTTATTGTTTCGGGTTGTCCGCCGGAACTACGCCGGATAAAAACATTGTCAAGACGCGATCGCTATCCTGGCGGCGTATAACCTTGAACACGACACTATCTCCTGCCTTCAATTTTGACACGGCTGCACGATAGTCGGCCAAGGAAGTTATCGGCTGGTGGTTGATTTCGGCAATAACGTCGCCGCGGGCGAAGCCTAGATCATCCGAAGCGAAGCTGGCGGGATCCACATCGGTTACGATTACGCCTTTTACGCCGTCCATGCCGAAACGCTGCGCGCGATCATTGGTCAGATTGTCCACGCGCAGCCCGAACTCGCTTGGCGCGGGCTCGCCAGGCTGGTCATCCATGTTGCCGGCGACATTGGGGAAGACGTGCGTGCGCTCCGCAACGATGGCGGTCGTCTCTTTCTGAACGCGATCGCGCACATAGGAAAGCGCAACTTTGCTGCCGATGGGCGCTTGTGCAATGGGATTTACAAGGTCGTTGCCGGTCTTGACGGGATGCCCGTTCACGCTGGTGATAACGTCTCCACCTTTGAGCCCGGCCTTTTCCGCGGGGCTGCCAGCTTCAACGCTCTCAATGGCAACACCATAGGGCGCGCCGAGAGACTTCAAGGTAATGGGATTGGTGCCAAGATCTTCGTGGAAGCTCACGCCAATAGAGCCGCGCGTCACCCGGCCATTCGCAACGATTTGATTATAGACATTGATCGCCGTGCTTGAGGGCACCGCGAAACCAACGCCTTCGTAGCCCCGGCTGCCTGTAATAATGGCGGTGTTAATGCCGATGACCTGACCCGCCAAATCCACCAGCGGCCCCCCGGAGTTTCCGGGATTGATGGCCGCATCCGTCTGCAAAAAGCGCTGGAACTGATGCTGAGTTCCGCCGATTCCGCCGCGATCCTTTGCGCTGATGATTCCTGCCGTTACAGTCGCCTGCAATCCAAAAGGACTGCCAATAGCGAGAACCCAGTCGCCGACTTGGACGCCGTCGGTGTTGCCGAGTTTGGCAGTGGGAAGGTCTTTGCTTACCTCGATCTTAATGACCGCCAAATCCGTGTCGTCATCGGCGCCGATGACCTTCGCGGTGTAGCGCGTGGTGTCGTTGTTGAGCTGAACTTGAATTTTGGTGGCGTTTTCTATGACGTGGTTGTTGGTGAGGATATAGCCGCGCTTGTCGACGATGACGCCAGAGCCCAAGCTGCGTTCCGCCTGCGGAGGAGCGTCCTGGCGGCCGTCGAAGAAGCGGTCGAAGAAATCCTGCATGGGGTCATTATCATCGCCGGGATTGTCGGGCGTCACGCGGCGCTTCTTGCCGGCGGACTTCCGCTCGAGGACTTGCGTAGTGGCAATATTGACGACGGCCGGCTCGACGCGATTCACAATCCCCGAAAACGAGCTTGCCGATGGAATGGGATCGGGCACCGAGAGTCGCGTGGCATCCGTGCCAGCGAAGGATTTCATGGCGGAAACGCGGCCGGAGATGACGGAGCCAATCATGATGCCCACAACAAGCGTAAATCCTACAAAAAACGACGCCAGAATCTTGCGGCGCCGCGCCCAATTGAAAAGCTCTCTCACTTGTTCACCCATTTAGCTGCTCCTAACTTTCTCGGCCCCATGTGCCCGCCATTTCAGGCCGGCAGTTTGGCGATTACGCTTAGACTGGCCGCCTGGCGATCTCTAAAGTAAGTATAACACCGCGGATTAAGGACAGTTGCCCCGGAAAATCGATGCGCCGGAATAATCACTGTCCGGGAGGACGGGCTCCCGAAAGACCATTCCTGGCGGATTGTTTCATTGGCACGGGTGGTTAGACGCTTGAACTCCTCATCATGTTGTCAGGCATTTTGGCGCGGGTTGCTGGCATTTCGGCTTATTTCCGCTGGTGCTGGGTCACAGGTCCGAGTCCCGCGTTAGCTCTAGCGTTAATCAGGCAGCTGGATTATTTCCGGGTGCGCCGTCACCCATGGCCCAAGATAAACCTCATCGATCAGGCAGACGCAGAGCTGATTTCTACGGTATCTGGGGAGAGGCGGTACGGAGGCTCTTCGCAATCCAATCGGCGTGAGGCAGACCACTAGTGGCCAGATTCTTCAGCTCCCTCTCTATGTCATACTCCACGCGTCGGATACGTGGATTGGGCCCATCCAACAAAAGGTAGGAAGCGCGGGGATCCCCGTCATACGAAAGACTAAGGCTGCCTGTGTTGGCGACAAGCCTTGCTCGAATCTGTGGGCTTGGGACGCTCCGAATGTAGGGACGATGAATATGCGCGTAGACTGCAATCAGCTGGCCCAGTGGTCCGTAAACCGATTCCAGTTCAGCATCGCTCGCTTCTGCTGTGGGAGCCCGCCAAAGACTCTCGGGACTGGCGTGTACCAGCGCCATCGGACCTTGAAGCTGAACGCGTGCCAGCCCCTCCAGCCACGCGATCCTCTCTTCTCCTAATATGGTACGGGTCGCCGCCGCCATCTGACGGATCGCCGTCCAAACGGAGGGCGGCGCTGACGATTGGTTAGCAAACTCCTCCAGCGACTCGGGCCGGAAAAGCATTTCATCAGTGTTGCCCACCACGCCTTGCCAGCCGAAATCGCGAATACGATCAACAATCTCCACGGGGTTCGCACCGCTGGCTGCGAGATCACCGCCGTGGAGAATCAAGTCAGGAGAGATTTGTTGCAGGTCCGCCAGAACCGCCTCAAAAGCCGTTCGATTCCCGTGGATGTCGGATAGGATTGCGATACGCATTATGGAATTCTAGAGCCGGTTGCCCTTCCCAGGAAACTGTCGTTGTTCGTGGTTGGTCGGCTAATCAGAAGCTACTCCCGTACCTTCGAGCTTTCCAGCTTTAGGGCTTGACATCCAGTTGCGCATCTAGGATAAATGTAGAAGCTGCGGTTGCGGCGACACGTGGCGATTTAGGGCAACTTGCTCCACGTAAAAAACTGCTAAAGAGCTGTAGAGTATCCCAGAAGAATTTCTGAGACCCTCCGAGCACTTTGGCACGGAGGGTTTTTCGTTTTACCTCCCTGCTGCCCTAAACGAATCCAACGTGAACTTTATTGTTGAATAGGGTGCAGGAATGTCCGAACCATTTGAGTTGCGATGTAAAGCTTGCGGGAAAAGCTGGGGAAATGCTCCGCGCTCCTTCTGTGAAGAGTGCTTCTCGCCTCTGGAAGTCACCTACGACTACGATTCTCTGAAGAAAAAAGTCCGCCGCGAAGACTTGGCTGGCCGCACGTTTAACATGTGGCGTTACGCGGAACTGTTGCCGCTGCCCGAAGATTTCACACCCGCTAGCGCGGTTGGCGGGACGCCGCTGGTCGCCTCGCGGAAGTTGGCGTCGCACTGGGGCATCAAGAATGTTTTTTTCAAAAATGATGCGGTGTGCTTCCCTTCTCTGTCGTTTAAGGACCGGGTGGTGGGCACCGCGCTGGTGGCGGCGCGGCGGTTTGGTTTTCAGACTGTGGGATGTTCCTCCACCGGGAATTTGGCGAATGCCGTTGCGGCGCAGTCCGCGCAGCAGGGATTTGACGCGTGCGTGTTTATTCCCGCCGACCTCGAGCCTGCCAAGGTGCTGAACACCGCGGTGTACGGTGCGCGTATCGTGCGCATTAATGGGAATTACGACCAGGTGAACCGGCTGTGCTCACAAATTGCGGACCGCTTTAAGTGGGGCCTCGTAAACGTCAACCTCCGTCCTTACTATTCGGAAGGCTCGAAGACGCATGGCTTCGAAATCGCGGAGCAATTGGGCTGGCGTTTGCCGGACAATGTAGTGGTTCCGATGGCCGGCGGTTCGCTGATCACCAAGATCGCCAAAGCCTTCAAGGAACTTGTAACTCTTGGCTGGGTGGAGGCCAAGCCCGTAAAATTCTTTGGCGCGCAGGCGACCGGCTGTTCGCCGATTTCCGATGGCGTGAAGCGCAGTCTTGCGCGATTCGAACCGCAAAAGCCCAACACGATTGCGCGGTCGCTGGCCATCGGCAATCCCGCCGACGGTCCGTTTGCGATCAAGCTAATCCGCGAGAGCGGCGGATGGGCGGAAGACGTCTCCGATCCAGAGATTGTAGCCGCCATAAAGCTGCTTGCCGAAACGGAGGGGATTTTCACGGAGACGGCAGGCGGAGTGACAGCGGGCGTAACACAAAAGCTCATCCGCCAGGGACGAATCGCGCCTGACGAAACAACCGTCGTGTGCATCACGGGAAACGGCTTAAAGACGACCGACGCGATTGCCGCGGAATTTCCTGTCACGGAAGCTATCGCGCCGCGCCTCGAGGCCTTCGAGGCTTACCTCGACAACCAATTTTCCGTTACCGCCGCTGCCACTGCGGCAAAGTAAAGTAAGGAGACGCAGCAGACATGCCAGTTACCATTGAAATTCCCACGGCGTTCCGCCGCTTTACGGACGGCACGCCAAAGATTGACTGTAGTGCGGCGACCATCGCCGAGGCGCTTAACGATTTGACGGCGCGCTTCCCCGCCCTTTCGCGCCACGTTCGCGATGAACAGGGGCAGATTCGCCAATTCCTGAACGTCTATTTGAATGAGGAGGATATTCGCTTTCTTGGCGGCGAAGCGTGTTCGTTGAAGGAAGGCGACCGCGTCCTACTCGTCCCTTCGATTGCGGGTGGTTAGGCGCACGCTGCGCGTGCCTCCAAAAGCCCTGCTAAGGCAAGCGGCTCGCACCGATTGGCGACCCGCGCTGGATTCGATCCTTTCCAATCCAATTTTCATCCAAGTAAAGTAGTGTAAGGCATCGAACTGACGGGAATACCAGAAGCCTGGAGACACGAATGGGATACTACGCACTGTTTTATCGGGAGGTGGTGCCGGACTTTATCGTGCGCCGAGCTGTTTATCGCGATGCGCATCTCGGCCTTGCACGGGAAGCTCACGCACGCGGTGAACTGGTTCTTGCCGGAGCGCTCGCCGATCCGCCGGACGGCGCGCTACTCGTTTTCCGTGGCGAAAACCCTGCCGCCGTGGAAAATTTCGTCAGCAAGGATCCCTACGTCCTTAACGGGCTGGTGAAGAGCTGGGAAATTCGACCGTGGACCGTGGTCGTCGGAAACCAATAGGAGCTGTGGCGAAATGATTGCTCGGCTGTGGTCTGCCCGCAGCACAAAAGCACAATCCACCAGTTACCTGGAACACTTTTGGCAGACTGTCGTGCCTTCGCTCCGCAAGTTCGACGGGTATGTAGCTGCCAGCGTCCTGGTCCGTCCTTACGGGGACTCAGTCGAGATTCTCGTCACAACGGTTTGGCAATCCATTCAGGCTATCGAAGCCTTTGCCGGAGCAGATCGAGAGACGGCGGTTGTGGCGAGCGAGGCGGCAGCCCTCCTGACGGACTACGACCGCCGGGTGCGGCACTATGAAGTTGCCCAAATGGATGGCGTGTTCTTGGGCCAGTCCCAAGCTGGCCAGCAATCCTAATTAGTTTCATCCGGCAGGAAACATTTTCAGAGGCAACTACGTTACTTAGTCCAGAAGCCTCGGAGGTGTGGTCATGCGTACTCCTTTCTTGCTGGCGAGCCTGCTAGCGCTTTCTGCTGCCTCGGGAGCAGCCCAGACTAAACTGGACGTTAAAGACATTGAAAATCATCCGTTTACTGCGGATTTCAATTCAGGGGGCAAGCTTCGGATGTACCTGCGTTCCGGGGACTTCCGCATTGAGGGCGGCGACGGCAACAAGATCACCGTCCGCATCAGGGGCGGAAACGCGTATCGGGCCAGCGACATGAGGGTTCGGCTCGAGGGCTCGAACGATGTTGCGGACTTGACCGTCAGTGGAGGCCCAAGGAACGATCTTGAGGTGACCATCGAAGTGCCGCGGAAGACCGGCCTCTTCGTTCGCATGCCCGCGGGAAACCTAGAGTTGCGACACATTGTTGGGAACAAGGATGTGGAGCTTCACGCCGGCGCGATGGTTATCGAGGTGGGCGACGCCAGCGATTATTCGCGAGTGGATGCTTCGGTTTACTCCGGTGGCCTCGAAGCAAGCCCGTTTGGCGAGTCCCACGGAGGGCTTTTCCGCTCTTTCCACAAAGAAGGCAATGGAAGGTACCACCTGCACGCGCACGTCGGCGCTGGCGACCTGACTCTTCAATAATCCGTGCTGGCATTTTCGTCGGGGCATGAGTTCCGCAACTATTAGCGCCTCAACGTGTTTCATCTACATGAGGCTAAGGATCGCCATTTACGGTGCCGCTTCCCTGGTGCTCCTCGCATTCTACGCACCAGCGAAAGCTGTGAGCTCGCTCATCGCCAGCTTGCGAGAAGGCTAATCGAATTCACATTTATTCGCCTGCTGGTTTTCCGCACTCACCAGAGGCTCCTCGTCAACCGCATGGTTTCCACTCCCAGGTCAAGGCAGCTTTGTGCAAAAGTCAGCGGGCGGATTTTCGCCTAGACGCGCGTTCGCAGGGTGTATACAGTCCCTTTCGGCCCAAAACACCGCACCTTTTCAAATTGCTTGCTCGATGGGAGACCCTAAACGATGCCGGGTTCGGCAAGAGCTTCTCGATCTGCGCCGAGTGAAATCGAGCTTTCCAAAACCCTTTCTCCGGTAGTCGCCCTGCTCGCGATCTCCGTCTTCATCAACTACATCGACCGGGGCAGTCTTTCCATTGCCGCGCCCGCGCTGAAAGATGAACTTCACTTTTCCGCCGGGCAACTGGGCATGCTGCTTTCCTCGTTTTTCTGGACCTACGCAGGTTTTCAAATTCTTTCCGGGTGGCTCGTCGACCGCTTCAACGTAAATTGGGTGATGGCCGGGGGATTTTTCGTTTGGTCCATCGCTACCGCCGCCACGGGAATCGTCCACGGCTTTCAGATGCTCTTGATCATGCGGCTACTCCTGGGCGTGGGCGAGTCCGTGGCTTTCCCTTCCTACTCCAAAATCCTCGCCAAACATTTCTCCGAGTCCGTGCGAGGGCGCGCCAATGCCTTCATCGCCGTGGGCATCGCCGCCGGCCCTGCGTTCGGGATATTCTTTGGCGCGATGCTCATGGCGCGTTATGGCTGGCGGCCATTCTTCATCGGATTGGGGCTTGTCTGCCTCTTATGGCTGCTCCCCTGGATGAAGTGGATGCCCAAGGGGCCGGGAATAGCGGTCTCGCCTGCGGCGCAGACTCCTAGCATTCTGGAGATTCTGACAGAGCGCTCCGCGTGGGGAACGTTTGCCGGTCTCTTTTCCTATAATTACCTCTCGTATTTCCTGCTCACCTGGCTGCCGTTTTATCTCGTTCGCGAACGCCATTTTTCCATGCAAAATATGGGCAGGATCGGCGGCGGCGCTTATTTGATCCTGGCTGTTTCGGCTCTGATCTCCGGCTGGGTGTCCGATTTGTGGATTACTCGCGGAGGCACGCCAACGCGGGTGCGCAAGACATTCACGGCAGTTGGATTGGGGTTAGCTTCCTGTTTCTGCATCGCGGTTGTGGTGTTTGCTTTCGATTCGCGGCTGGCGCTGTTTTTTCTTTTTGCGACTTGCGCGGCGGCGGGGCTATGCACTTCCAATCTTTGGGCCATTACGCAGACACTGGCGGGGCCCCATGCGGCAGGAAAATGGACAGGGCTGCAAAACTTCGTCGGGAATTTTGCCGGGATTGTTTCTCCTGCGCTGACTGGACTTGTGGTGGAGCGAACCGGGCACTTCTTCTGGGCGTTTGCTGTTACCGCGGGCGTTTTGATGGCGGGAGCAATGTCCTGGGCATTTGTGGTCGGCCCGGTTGAGCCAGTGCAATGGCAATCAAAACGCTTCGTCGGTTCGGCGGATGCACCGACAGCTTGAGTGTGCCAGGCGGGTTACGGGCGCTCCCATCTTCCCGTTTCGGCGGAACGGAAGACCGCTTCTATGACGGCCATGTTTCCGATGGCGTCCTCGATCGAGACCGGAACATCGCCGTCTCCACGGACAGCCCGCGAGAACACATCTCCCTGAATAGTGTATTGATCGCACGTGGGAAAGGTCTCCGTAATCAGGCCTCCGCCGAAGACATCGCGCCCCTCGTCGATGAAAATCCGGCATGGCCGGTCGTTCGGCGCGTTAAATGGTATTTCAATTTCAATGCGTCCTTTGGTGCCGAGGAATTGCATTCGCTGGTAAGGAACGAGCTGCGTGCTGCACGTGAAAATCGCCTGACCTGAAGGGAAATCAAGCATCACGGAGGCGAGCCGGTCGATTTTAAACTCTGGATCCCTTTCTACAAGCCCCATTACCCGCGATGGTTCTTCTCCGAAGATGAATCGCGATGTGTTGACGGGATAGCAGCCGATGTCGTACATGCCGCCTCCGCCCCAGTCCACAACGTTTCGTATGTTTGCCGCGTCGCGATTGAAATAACTGAAGACTCCCATAATCGAGCGCAAATCTCCGATTCGGCCGGCTCGAATCAGTTCCAGTGTTCGCAGCCACTGTGGATGCGTCCGTACCATGAAAGCCTCGCCGATTTTTACGCCGGTGCAGGTCCGCGCAGCAAGGAGCAACCTCGCTTCCGCCACCGTTAGACTTATGGGCTTCTCGCACAGCACATGCTTGCCCGCTTCGGCAGCTTTGATCGACCAGGGCACGTGCAGATGATTCGGCAGCGGGTTGTAGATGGCCTCGATGTCCGGGTCGGCCAGAAGCTCTTCGTAGGACCAGTACGTTTTAGGAATGTGCAGCTTGCGCGCCACACTCTCGGCTTTTTTCCCGTCGCGGGATGCAATGGCGGCGATCTCGCTCCACTCCCCAAGCTGCATCGCGGGGATCACTTTATTCACGCCGATTCGCGCCGTGCTCAATACTCCCCACTTCACCTTTTTATGACCCATCGCTAGTCTCCGTAGCCTCCCCGTTCTATCACGCATCCATCGCATCAGCAAAATAGGCGCAGCGGCAAAATACGTATTTGCGGCTCGCATTTGTTTTATTGCCACCGACCGCAGACCTGACAAGCTAGCGGTGCTCAAAATTGGTTTGAAGAATCGGTTCGAAGCAGCGGGGCCCGCAGGAGCGTAGACGGCGCTCGGCGCGCGACTAAAGCAAACTCAATTGACCGGTCTCCAGCGCGAGCAGTTTTTTCTTGACCGGAAGGCCCCCGCCAAAGCCTGTCAAGTCTCCATTGCTGCCGATGACGCGGTGGCACGGGATGATGATCGGAATGGGATTGGCGCCATTCGCGAGGCCCACGGCACGGGCCGAATCCGGATTCCCAATACGCCGAGCTAGTTGACCATAGCTGACGGTTTCCCCGTAGGAGATCTTCCGCAAGTTGCGCCAAACGAGCAGTTGAAACTCCGTGCCTTCGAGCACGAGTGGCAAATCGAAAGACTTCCGCTTACCCTCGAAGTAGGCTTCGAGCTGCCGAATCACCTCTTTGAACCGAGCCTCGTCTACCACCCAATTGTGTTGTGGAGATTTAGGCCGCCGGCCCGCCGCGAAATGAACAAGGCGAAGACCGCCCTCGTCACCGGCCAGCAAGAGAGGCCCGATAGGGCTCTTCATTGTGGTGTAAGAAAGTGTGCTCATTCGAGCGCCCTCACTGCCCCGCCCCCGGAGGCTGCGGTCGCGTACGGACTTGCGGACCGGTATCTCTTCTCAAATTCCTCGCGCGTGCACAGCGTGCGAATATCCGTGATGCGATCCACAGCCAGTATGCCATCCAAATGATCGATCTCGTGCTGCAGCAGCTCAGACAGATTTTGTTCATCGCCGGCGCGTATTTCGTGCCACTCGCCTGACAAATCCTGGTATCGCACGGCAATCTCCCGGTGCCGCTCCACTTGCATAAAAATGGATAGAAAACTCAAGCAGGCATCCCAAACCACAATCTTTTCTGGACTGCGCGCGATGATTTCGGGATTCACCAGCGGCCAAGGAGCAGCGCCCGGCAACTGCAGAAAAATGACTCGTACGAGCGCGCCAATCTGAGGACCGGCAATCGCCCGTCCGTAACCCGTTGTCTTTTTCCAGTACGCAAGCGTATCGGCCAGGTCTTCGGTCAAGGCGCGAATCTCCGGGGCGGTGGAATCTCCCACGCGCCTCGCGGTCTGCCGGAGTCCCGGATCACCAAGTTGAAGTAGCGTGCGAATCGCCATTGGCTCGACTGCCTCCTGTCGCCAACCTCGATTCTATACCCGTTCTAACGGATTGAATTCACTTGATGGTAACGCCTGGGTGGTGGTACAGTGCCCACCTCTTAGGGGCGTTCGGCGCTATCGCCGCAGGGTGCGGTGCCGCATAGGGCCGCAACTTTAGAGGTTGTCATGAACAATCAGAAGGGTTTCTCTCTGATTGAATTACTCATCGTCGTGGCCATTATTCTGGTCATTTCCGCTATTGCCATCCCGAGTTACATGAGGTCGCGGATGCAGGCCAACGAAGCTTCCGCGGTCAGCTCTCTGCGCATGATTAACACCGCGGCGATCACATATTTCTCCACCTTTCAGAATCTTGGTTATCCCCCGACCTTGGCGAGCATGGGCGGCGCCGCTCCGTGCACGGCGAGTTCAGCCTCGGCTTGCTTGCTGGATGACAAGATTGCTCAAGGAACGAAAAGTGGTTATATCTTTGTGTGGAGCGGTGACGGCGCCACTCCATCCGTCGCTTACTCGGCGACGGCCACGCCCATAAACGTTGGTCGCTCGGGCCAGCGCATGTTCTGCACCGACCAAACGGGCTTGACTCGCTATGACCCTTCCGGGTCCGGTTGCAACGCGTCGAGCACTCCTGTTCCGTAGTCCGTGCCTGAATTTCCCAACACTACGGCCCAAAACAACTCATTCCTTGACGGATTGAGATTTTCGCGTTGGACGACCTACTACAAGCTCGCCGAGTGCGGATGCATAGCTCGTCTCCCGTTTGAGGCTGTCTTCGATTCATCCAATGGTCGAGGACAACTTGCCTATGGGGTAGGGACTTCGAGAGTTTTCCAATCAAAATCGCCCCCTGCAAGCGCGCGAGTTCGCTCTCAAGCTGACACACCCCGCCACGATGCACATCGTTCGGAGGAGTTCTTGGAGTTGGTCAAGCTGGGCCCGGGACTCTTTGACAGACAGAATTGTGAGTGGTCGGAGACGCTTCGAAGAACCTGCGGAATGAGACTCCCGATGCCTGTTATGTAATTCGTGACGACCGTTTCATCAAGCGAGCGACAACACCAATCCCGGTGCTCTAATCTAGAAACCATGAACCCAGACCGCCGCGGTTTCAGATTTTCGTTCAACGCTCCCGCCGAGATCGCCCCGGAAGGCTCACCCAGTGCTACTGTCTCCGTTCGCGCCACGGAAATCAGCCTGCACGGATGTCAGCTCGAAACTCCCGCCCCGTTCGCCGAGCTAACTCCCGTCTTCGTCAAGATTTTCTATGAGAGCGAATACTTCGAGGCCAAGGGAACGGTGATCTACGTCAAACCATCCGTGGGGATGGGTCTGGAGTTTCGCGATGTCAAGCCTCACTGCCGAGTCGTTTTGCAGAAATGGATCCTCGCTGCGCTGCGAGGCCGATCGAAAGCCGAGTAATACTCTCGCCAGTCATCTCAGCGCAGCCTGGAAGAGAATCGATTCCCGTCCGACTCCAATTCAATTCAAAGACACTTTCTTGAATTTTCTACGGTTTGATGTCCGGTATATTTGTATCCGACGCTGACTTCAGAGCTGCTGCGCCGGGAACTTCCGCCGGCGCGCTGTCACGTTGCCTAGTTAGATACAAGAGGAACGGAGTGACCTCGAACGGCGTCATCCAGTCTTCGGCCACCGTGTCCGCTGGCTTGGACTTTAGCAAATGCAGCTGATTGTTCCACGGCTCGACCTTGATGCGTCCGCCGAGCGGCAACGCAGCCACGAGGTTGCCCGCTGGCTTTGCTGACGGCGCTGGGGTGCTCGACGGCGCGGACGTATTGGCCAAGCCTGTCGCGACGTAATTGCCCAGGTGCGGGCTGACGAGATTGGGAATCTCCTTCGAATGGCTATTCAGCGCCTGAAGGAAGAGTTGCGCGTTTTCGAGATGGTCCTTGTAAGGCGAATTCTTAAGTAATTTGATCCCCTCATTGGTCGCCGCCACTTCCTCTTCGGGTGTGTGCGTGAAGCCAAAATGATGGAATGTCTCTTTTTCGTCGAAGCGCAGGCGATTGAAAAAGGCATATTGCGTTCCTATGCGGTGTCCGAGCACGACATGACCAAGCTCATGCGCGAGGATGGCCGCAAGGCTGGCCTCGTCAGGAAGCACATCGACCAAGCCGCGGCTGAGGACGATGGTGTAGCCCATGGTGAAAGACTCCAGCGTGGAGGTCATCAGCACGCGACAGCGGACCGCCGGTTGGATATCGAGATTATTTGTGACTTCGAGGTTATTGACCACCGTCTCCAGCACCTTGTCCACGTCCCCGTACGGGGCCATCACGCCGAGCTGCTCCATTTTGGCGGCGATATTGTCTTCGGCCTGGCGTCCCCAGGCGCGCTTGGCCTCGAGCGGCGAGTAGTCGTTGTCGATTTCACTCTGCTCCTTTACTGGCCTTGGCGTTTCCACCAGCACCTTGCTAAGCTCTTGCTCTTCCGGAGCGAGGCTGGGGGCATAGCTCCAAAGGCGCGTCTGTGCCCTGAAGGACTGGACCTGCTTATTGCCAACTTCTTCGCTATAGATGAAAGCCGGGAGCCACTGGTTCTTCCCGGCGTTCGTACGCCAACTGTCGAAATTGAAGTAGTAGCTGGTCTTCGACCGGCCACTGTAGCCGCCGTTGAAGCGCACGATGTGGAAGTCCTGATCTTCCACCCAGATGCGGCCCACGAAACGTCCTCTTTCGTCCTTCGACAAAGGATCAAGGTCGTAGACCAGACAGCGAACTTCGCCCAAGAACTCGCGGCCGACGTAGTTAAAATTGTAATGCTGGCGGTCAAAGCCGTTGGTGTCCAGGTAGATCATCTGCAAAAAGCCGCGGGGGAGAAATTCCATCGAGAACAAGCTCCCCAAGCTGCCGAAAACGCTGTGTTTTGTGCGAGTGCCTTTGAGCAGCGGATCGAGTTCGACGCCCTTGGCGAGCTCCGCGCGCCCCAGAAAATACTTGTCGCCCTTCGGCACGGCGCCCAGGTCCTTGTCTGGACGCAGAATCTGGATGTACGTTTCCACAATGGGCGAATATTGGCGAAGCGACTGCACCTCCGCCTGCTCTTGCGCCACGATCTTGTCCACGACTTCGTTCATGGACGTCTGTTGCTGGGGAGCCGCAGCCAGGGGGATCGCACCCAAAGCCAGGGCCAACGGAAATATCTTCAAGGCACGCATAATGCCTCCTAATCTATACATGGCGGATATAGCTGGTCCTTCGCAGGCTAGGCCCCGGCGAGCACCGTGACATCTGGACAGAGGGCTAGATTAGGGACAGGAGTCCTTACGGATGGTAGGGCTGGACAAAGGGGCGGCAGCATGAGTAAACATCTGGAGCAGCGATGACGTTTTGAAGCGAGGAGACGGCATGAAGAGACTCGTTGTGTGCATTCTATTGGCAATCGTATCGAGCACGGCGCTTTGCGCGGCGCCTTTTCCTTCCAGAACGAAGCCCCTACGCATACTGCTTCTTGACGGCGAGAGCGGAGGACCCTATCACGACTGGCGACTGACTTCGGCGGTAATGAAAAAGGAATTGGAGGACGCGGGAATATTCCAAGTTACCGTCGCAACTTCGCCGCGCTTTGGCGAGGACTTCAGCAACTTCAAGCCTGATTTCAGCAGCTATCAGGCAATCGTTCTAAATTACGATGCTCCGGACTGGCCGGCGGATTTGCGCGGGCAGCTTCAGCAATACGTAAAGAATGGTGGAGGACTCGTGGCCGTCCATGCCGCGGATAACGCCTTTCCCGGCTGGGCGGAGTTCAACGAAATGATCGGCATCGGCGGTTGGAGAGGCCGATCGGAAAAATCTGGACCGCTTTGGTATTTCAAGGATGGCAAGCTGGTCTCGGACAATTCTCCCGGGCCCGCTGGCTCTCACGGAAATCGTCTGCCATTTCAGATCGAGACACGGGCGCCGGAACATCCAATTATGAAAGGGTTGCCGCGAGTGTGGATGCACGCTTCCGATGAACTATACGCCAAGCTCCGAGGACCTGGTGGAAACATGACCGTTCTCGCAACCGCTCATTCCGACCCCAACAACCATGGGACAGGACACGACGAGCCGATTCTCATGGTTTTGAAATACGGCAAGGGCAGGATATTTCACACCACGATGGGGCATGACGTCGCGGCATTGAGCGACGTTGGGTTTATCGCCACGTTTCAGCGCGGAACGGAGTGGGCCGCTACCGGCCGGGTGACGCAGAACGTTCCGGCTGATTTTCCAACGGCTGACTCGGTCAGCTATCGCGTCAACATCGCGGAAATGGATCCGGCTTTCGGGCATGCTTCTGCCCCTGTCAATCCTTTCGATCGTTTGGCCGATGCGGCTTTGGCAGCAATGCGCAATCGTGCGGAAGAACTCGGCATTGGCGGCGTGGCGGTGGTGGCTTATTTCGAAGGCGACAAGATTCAATCCTGGAGTTCGAAAATGGCCGTGATAGGCAGAATGAGGGACGAACCTTCGCAGACCGACAAGGGCGCAAACCTGCTAGGAATCGCCTACGCCAAAGCCTCTGAGATGGCCGATACGCTCAAAGACAGCGGCAGCCATGTGCGCCCGCCGATGACTGGGGAATTCGGATGGACCGGCGGTGTGATCGTTCGTGGGGAACACGGCTATTTGATCGCCGCATTCAGCGGTGGTAAATCCGACGACGATGTCCAAGTATCCAGAACTGGCGTGGTTGAACTTAAAACCGGCCTTTAGTCGCGGAGCTCGAGTGTATTCCTTCTCGTGATATCTCGGCTTCATGCGGGAGCGACTCTAGTCTCCGCATGATGGGCACGGGGAGGGAAGGAATCGGACAGTCTGTCAGTACGCGTGTACTAAAGAGCGCAGAAGGCCGGGCTCAAGTTGTGTGTGTTCAATAAGTTGGCGGAAGCGTGTGGGAGTCGAACCCACCATTCGACCCGCGAAGGACCGAATCGCCGGCTTTGAAGGCCGGGAAGATCACCGGACCCCTTTCGCTTCCGTTTAGAGTATAGGGGTCAGACGCGTACTGTTTCAATCGCCGGCGCCGCGGCTTTGGTGCGAATCAGCGCGGCGACCAGGTCGTACAACTTGAGGCTGGTGCACACTTCGTAGTATGGATGCGAGGATGCCGTGCCGATTTTTCCGTCAGAGAGAAGCTCGCGCGCAAGGCTTTTGCGCAGAACGAGCAATTCCACGGATTCGCCCATGGGCACTTCGCCATAATGCAGCGTGACATTTTCTTTGCCCCACGGCATTTCCAATTTCGTTTCAACGGAATCGAGCGAAATCTCCTCGGACAATTTTTGGAAGCCTTCTTCATTGAGCTCAATGCCGTTCATGTTAAAGCGCACGAGAAACTCGTCCAGTTCCTCCGCCGAAGCCCCTTCCATCGCGGTCAGGAATTGATACACGCAGAAGTGAGTTTTTTGCCCGGAAAGCATGCGTTTCGCGAGTTTCGCGCAGCCGGAGAGGCGGTCCGAAAGATTCAGCGCCTTGGAAATCATGATCTTTGAATCCCCATCGGTCCAATAGGTGGGCGCCGACCCTTGAAACGCAACGCCGACGCCAAGTTCGAGCGCGGGAAGGTCGCTTGCAGCGGCACGGTCGTTGTAGGAGTTGCATACAGCGAGGATCTGGCGCGAAAGAATGCAGGCTTTCGCTACGGCCCGGGCGTAGGTGCGCGTCGATTCCGTTTCAAAGATCGCCAGGATCACCGCATCGCCTTCGATGAAAACCTTCTTGGCTCCGAACCGGTCGAGCAGTTTTTTCACCGGTTCGTGCAGGTTCAGGCTGAAGTGCGATGCCGGGCTCAGCCCGCGCGTCAGCAAATCTTGCGTCATCTTTGTTGAGCCGCGCACGTCAGCCTTGATAATCACATGGGAGACGACTTGATCTTCTTTAGTCTTGGCTTCTTCCTGCAGAACGCACTCGTAGAGCTTGTTATTTAGGCGGGAAAGTTCCCGGGCCTGCTCCGTGGTGACTAAATGGATGCGTTCCATGCACGTGGTCAAGTGTTCCGCATCGCGAAGGTCCCGGCGTAATCTCAAGAAATCGGTGGCGAAACGCAGCACGAACCCTTGCATCTCTTCTCGCGAATAACGCCGGATTTTTCGCGAGAGCTCCTCGATGGGTTTCAGAGAAAGCTGCTTTGCGGGAACGTGCCTTAGCACTTGCTCGACTTGCTTCATCTCGTCTTTGGAGACCAACGCCTTGCGGAGCTGCTGCAAGTGAACCGGGGGGCAATAGTCCTTGGCAATCGGGCGAATTTCGTAGCTCGCCAAAACGTGGTAGAGCACGTCACTTTGTTCCAGCCGGTCGACCAGTTGCGCCAGCAGTCGCGTTTGTCCGCCTGATTGAGCCTCCGCGCCTGAGGCATCGAAAAGCCGTTTGGCGTTATCCGGCTCATTCAAATAATCCCCCAGGCGTCCACGATAATCTTTGTTATAAAAATCCAGTTTTTGCTTGGCTGCGTCGATTTGCGGCCCCATTTCCTCCAGCTTCACTTCCTGGTGCTTCAGGCGCATCTCGACGTCGCTCAGCGAGGCCTTCAAATTCGATGGATCGGTGGAATTCAGGAATTTATTGAAAAAGCTGTCGCCACGCTCCAGTTTCTTACGGGTGTTCTCGCGCTGCTCTTCCAAGCTGGCGATTTCGGCGCGCATCGCCGTCGCTTGATCGAGCAAAGCGTTGTGGGCCTGATTGGCCTCCGTGAAGGCAGGGTCCTGGCCGATTGTAAGACCCGCCTCGCATAGAAATTCCTGAAAGAGCACATCCATGGCCTCAAAGCGGTCCGGATCGCGCGCGTAATTTCCGAGCAAAACATAATGCTCCAAAAAGTAAACATCGTCTTTTCCGCCATCGAGAAAGATAAGCCGGTTCTTTAGCAATTCGTAAAGCGGCGCAAAATCGTCGCCGAAGAGCGCACGCCGCGTTTTGGCGATGACGTTTTCCTCAATGTCGACGACCATTTGCGCGACTTGCTGTCCTACGCCGCGGATGACCTTGCGCCTGGCCGATTGCAGTTCGGAAAGACGCGCTTTGATCACATGCGCTTGCTGGCTGCGCTCAAAGAATTCGCCGCGCTGTCGAACCCATTCCTTCCCTTCCAGGATGAGGTTAGCGAATTGATTGCCCAATTCTTGCGTGAGAAATTTCAGCAGGCCGAGGCGGAAAACGAAATCGATCTCGATATTCTTATAGTACTTGGCTTGGGTCAGCGCGCTTTGCAGGAGATCCGTCATCAGTTTGCGAAACGCCGCATTGTCGAGGGTCTTGACGGTCCGCAGTTCGATGCCGGAAAAATACGTGGCGCTGGTGCTCTGGCGAATCAGGTCAAACAAATAGTCGCGCGCGGCCTGCGCAAACTTCGGGCTAAGGAACACATCGTGGTGGATATTGTCCACCCCGATCGACAACGATCCCATAGGGATCGTGACGTTATAGCTCTTCAGTTCAATCCGCGCCGCTTCTGCCACGCCTAGTGTGAGAGTCTCGCTCGCCATGCACACTCCACCCGAAGGGGCTCTAACCAAGCTAGCAGCGCCTGCCGGGTCCCGCAACAGAACTGCCCGAGTCGGTAACGAGAGAGTAAGGACTACGCTGCAACCTGCAAGAAACAGGGGAGTTACCGGATAGCGTGAGCGGACAGGATCACGTGACGGAGAGGCGCCGTGCGTCGCCGCCCAGATGTTCCAGCCGGATGCGGACCTGCGGCCAAGGCGAGGGCAGCGGAAATCGCTCCGACCACTCTAGAATTACCACGGCTGGCTTGGCAAATACGTCTTCTAAACCGAGCGTCTCGAAATCGTGCAAGCTCTCGATACGATACAAATCAGCGTGATAAACCTTAGCGGAATTTCCATACACATGCACGAGCGTGAACGTGGGACTCGTCACTTCTTCTTCGCGCGCAGCTCCCAAACCCGCGACGATGCCCTTCGTCAGGGTCGTCTTTCCGCTGCCTAGCTCGCCCGTCAACAAAACAAGAACTGGCGGCGTGAGCTTATTCGCAAATTCGCGACCCCAACTCGTGGTTTCTTCGGAGGAATGCGTGATGATCTCTTCAGCCACCGAACTGAATCTCCCGCAGGAGGTATTCCCGAGCTGCCGGAATTCTGTGTGCAACTTCGTGGGCGAGAACGCCGGAAGGTTCATCCTCCAAAGCCAGCATGTCCGCTGCGGTTCCATGCAAAAAAACGCCCAGTGCCAGCACGCGCAGCCAATCTTCCGTGCCGAATTGCGCGGTCAGTCCTGAAAGCACACCCGTAAGCACGTCGCCGGTGCCACCCTTGGCAAGGCACGGTCCGCCAGTTGTGTTGACCCATGTCCGCCCGTCAGGCGTAGCAAGGATCGTGTGAAAGCCTTTCAGAATGACGTGGGCGTTGCAGATGCGTGCGGCATCCGAAGCAGCCTTTAGGCGATCGGATTGAACCGCGGGAATGCTTGTCCCCAACAGCCGCGCCATTTCGCCGGGATGCGGGGTTATGGCGAGAAAGGGTGATTTGCGTTCCCGGAGGACTTTGGCATCTCCAGCAAAACAGTTTAGGCCATCGGCATCGAGAATGATGGGCGTCGCCGATTCACGTACGAGTTGCTTAATGGTTTGCTGTGTCTCGGGATGCGTGCCGACTCCCGGGCCGATGGCCAGGACGGTTTTACTCCCAAGAATTTTGTCGAAGCGTCCGGAAGCAAGATTGGAAGAAGCAATCGATCCGCTGGTGGTCGAGGCGAGCGGCTCCGTCATGTACTCCGGATGAGCTGAGGCAACCACTGGCAACACAGCATCTGGGCACGCAATCGTTGTTAAGCCAGCCCCAGCGCGCATGCAGGCATAGCCAGCCATTACTGCGGCGCCGGATTTTCCGAGTGAGCCCGCCACAAGCGCCACGTGCCCGAATGTCCCTTTGTTTGAGTCCGCAGCTCGAACCAGGGGCATCGAAGCAAATTCATCGGGCCCGACCCAGCGGAGAGTCCCTTTTCCTATTTGCTCTACCAACGCGGCGTGAGACCCAATGCTCACCACCTCGAGCGCACCGCACGTCTCGGCCGCGACAGAAATCAGTTGGCCCACCTTTGGAGCAGTAAATGTCACCGTCTGATGCGCAAAGAGCACCAGTCCGGTCGGAGGTCCATCATCGGCCGGCAATCCCGATGGCGTATCTACGGCCAAAATCAATGCCGGCCAAGCAGCTGTCGCTCCCCGCGAGCGTGCGTTTACCGCGCCAATTGCGTGCTTAATCGTTCCGCTAGCCCCACCTCGCAGCCCGGTCCCGAGCATCGCATCAACAATTACATTTGCCGTGCAAATACCCGGCCAGACGCGTTCCCAATCCTCCTCTCCCTCGACAATCTCTACTTCGCCTCCGTCCTCCATCCACCGTGCCAAATTCGTCCCCGCGTCTCCGTGCACATCTTCTCGCTTGCCAAACAAAATCACCCGGGTCGAAAGTTTGGCTTTCTTCAAAAATCGTGCGACGACAAACCCATCACCGCCGTTGTTCCCTTTTCCGCAAAGGACACACACGCGGACCTGCTCGCGGCCCGCAACGCGCCGCCATACGGCATCCGCGGCCTTGCGGCCGGCGGCTTCCATCAATTGCAGGCTGGGTATGCCAAAACGCTCAGTCGTTAGTCGATCGACCTCGCGCATCTCGGCTGCAGTCAGGACTTTCATTTGAAAAGATTCACGCGGCGCTCAGAGCATCCATCCGCCGCTGACGTTCACTACTTGGCCGGTCACGTACTCCGCCTCGTCCGAAACAAAAAACGCCACGGCAGCGGCCACATCCTCGACCGTGGGCGGACGGCCAATCGGAAATCGCGCATCGCGAATGCGCCGGGCTTCGCTCAGTGTCAGCTCTTTCTCATCGATACTGGAGGGATTCACCACATTCACCGTAATTCCATTCTTTGCTTCCTCGAGCGCCAATGAACGGGACAACGCCACGACCGCGGCTTTCGCAGCCGCATAAGCCGAAATCTTGGCTTGCCCAAACGCGCGTTCCGCGCCCACCGCTCCCAGGTTCACCATGCGGCCCCAGCGTCCGCGCCGCATGATCGGCAGCGCGGCGCGGCTGACATACACGACGCTCGATAAATTCGACGAAAAAATACTTTGCCAATCTTCCAGCGTAGATTCCGCCAGCGTTCCCCAGCGAAAGCCCCCCACATTATTGACGAGAATATCGAGCCGTCCATACCGGTCGGCAACGGCTTGAACGAGTTGCTCCGCGCGCGCCGGATCGGTGACGTCCGTTTCCACGGCGACGCAATCCGCCCCGCTCGCTTGCAATTGCCGAAGTGCCTGCTGCGCGGCCGTTTTGTTCGAACGGTAGGAAATCGCGATGCGCGCGCCTTCTTGCGCCAGCCGGACGGCGATTCCCCGCCCGATGCCTCGGCTTCCTCCGGTAATCAGCGCCACACGATTAACAAGCGGCATTCTTCTCCTCGGCAGCAGCTATAGAAAGCTTGTCAGTATAGCCCACTCGCGAAACGCGCACTACCGCAGCGGCCAGGCGCAGTTCCTAGCCGTAGTCCCTGACTGCGATTCCTAGCGAAGCCGCGCCACGATCACTGTCATGTCGTCCGCTTGCTCCGGCGTGCCCGCCCACTCCTCCGCGGCCATCATCAGTGACTGCCCAACGACGCTGGGCGCGGAGCCTTGCATGCGAATCGCCGCTTCCTGCAACCGGCGGATGCCGAACTCTTCTCCATACACGTTTTCCGGCTCAATCAATCCGTCGCTGTACTGCACCAGCATCGCATTTGGAGGCACTACCACGGAATCCTCTTGGTAGACGTAATCTTCCACCACGCCGAGAACCATGCCTCCTTTGTCGAGATGCTTCGAGGTCCCATTCAAAATCAGAAATCCCGGCAAATGCCCCGCGTTGGTGTAGCGAAGCGTGCGCGTCGCGCTGTCATACACGGCAATGAAAAAGGTCGCAAAACGGTCGTCAGCGGTATTTCGCACCATGTGCACGTTCAGGATCGCCACCAGTTCCGCCGTGCTCATCTTCTCGCTGCCAGCGGCCAGCAACTGGCTGCGCAGTGCAGCCTGCAGGCTGGCCATCAACAGCGCTGCGGAAATTCCCTTCCCCGATATATCCGCTAACGCAATCGCCAGGTGTGTGGGGCTGAGCTGGATGAAATCGTAATAGTCGCCGCTCACCGTCCGCGCGGCTTTGCAAATCGCTTCAAGCTCAACGCCCGCAACCGACGGCACCTTTTGCGGAAAAAGCTGGTTCTGCACTTCGCTGGCGATGGAAAGCTCATTTTCCAGCCGCTGGCGCTTTTTGGACTCTTCCAGCAATCCGCTGATCGACCCGGTCATGTCATTAAAGGATTCGCCCAGCACGCCCAGCTGATCCCGGCGTTCGATGCGCACGCGATGCGTCCAATCGCCGGTCTTAACGTATTGCGTCGCCTCATACAGATCGCTTACCGCCTTGGTGATTCGTCGGGTCATGACGATGCCCGTAACTAGCGCCGCAATCTCGATCAAAAGAAAAAAGCCGCTGACAACGATAAAGCCGACGGCGTAAAAATCGCTCAGCTCTCCTAGCGACGAAAAAATGCGCGCGTTCAATCGCGAAGGCCGCGCGTTAAAGGTGGCCAGCACGGGCCGGCGCGGATCGATGACTCCCTTAGGGCCGATATAAACCGCATCAAGCCGGGACAGCCCCGTAACAGCCGGATCAAACCAGTAGGATGCCGGATAGAGCGTCCTGTTTCGCGCCTGAATCCGTCCGGTTGTTTCGTATTCGAAACCGTCCGAGTTGTAGAGAATTCCCTGACGGTTCCCACCCTCGAATCGCTTCGTCAGATTTAGTTGAATCACCCCAAGTTCCGGCGCAATCGTGGCCAGGAATGCCGCTGTTACGGGTACCCGCAGCGTCACCACCCGGATTCCAGTTTGCTCCGGCATGGCCCTGATGCTCATGAGGTAGAGCGTGTCGTGTTCTTCGAACAGGCCTGCGAACGAGTTTTTCGGGAGGGCCGCCACTTTTCGCAGCAGCGTCGCGTCGTTGGCGAACTCTATGCTTAGGCCGGGAAGTTCCTGGTCATGAACCAAGTGCGATTGTGCGGCGAGGACGTGTTCTGATTCCACCTCCGAGACGCCTTTCGGCAATGTACTATGCGCGGCGGCGATGTGTTCGGTGATGTCCGCCATCATGGCGACGCGGCGTTGGATGTCGCTGTAGAGCAGGTAGGCGCCAAGTTGCGAATACAGGATTTGGCCTGCAAGGATCACGAGGGTCAGTATCAGAAGGATGGGCACGACCGCGATGAACAGATACGCAACGATCAACCGGTTACGGAGGCTCCAGAGTAGCCGCGTCCGCCACCACCCGGCGAGGCGCACCAGGACATACACGGTCGCGAGAACGGAAGAAAACTTGAGGAAGCTGGCAAAGCCACCGGTGAGATTCAGAAGGGCGCAAATTGCCCCGCCAAGAATAAGCAGGATTGCAGAAAGGTCGACCCGCGAGAGGCGGCGCCACACATGTCGAAGCTTCACAGACAGAAGGGTCATGGGTGATCGAGTGAGAAATACTACTTTACCTGAAGAAGTCTCACCCGCGCACGACAAACGGGCCGCAAGAATCAGGCTCGGCTTTCACGCGCCCGGTCCGCAGCAGTCTACTTCAGTGCATTGCGCACGCGGCTGTGTTTCACGCTATACGTAAAATAGACCACCAAGCCGATTACTAGCCACACGACCAACCGTATCCAAGTAACTTCCTTGAGACCGGCCATCAACCCGAGCGACACGATCATGCCCAGGATCGGCACGAGAGGAACTAACGGCGTCTTGAACGGACGCACAAGTTCTGGTCGCCGCACCCGCAGGACCCACACGCCCGCGCAAACGATCACGAAAGCAAGAAGCGTGCCGATACTTACGAGCTGCCCCAAGTCGCCGATCGGCACCAGCGCACCCACGAATGCAACACAAATCCCCACAATCGCTGTGGACTTCCACGGTGTGCGGAAACGCGGATGTATGTCGCCCGCCCACTTCCACAGCAAGCCATCGTTGGCCATTGAGTAGAACACACGCGACTGCCCTAGCATCATCACCAGCATCACGGTGCTCAGCCCGGCGAGTGCTCCTGCGTTCACCACGTAGCTTCCCCACTTCACTCCAGTTTCGCGAATCGCGAGCGAAACGGGAGCCCCGATGTTCAATCGCGAGTAGTGCACCGTAGCCGTCAGCAGCCCGGAAACGAGCAGGTACAAAATCGTGCAAACCACCAACGAACCAAGGATGCCGATGGGCATGTCCCTCTGCGGATTTTTCGCTTCTTGTGCCGCGGTCGAGACGGCATCAAAACCGATGTAGGCGAAGAAAACGACACCCGCGCCCCTTAGGATGCCTGACCAACCAAAGGAGCCAAACGTCCCGGTATTGGGGGGGATGAAGACTTTCCAATTGGCATGGGCGATCTCCGGATGTTTAAAAACAAAGGCGCCGGCCACGGCAATAAACACGAACACTGCCACCAACTTTACGAAAACCACGCCAGTATTGAAGTTCGCGGATTCCTTGATGCCGACGATGAGAAGAATGGTGACCGCAAGCATTGCCAGGAACGCAAGCAAGTTGAACCTGGCTGTCGCCGTCTGCAGACCTGCAAGCTGCGCGGCGCTTAATTTCATGGTGTTGAGAGGCATCCAGCGTCCGTCGTAGAGCACCCACTTCGCTCCAGGAACGTCGCAGATTTGCGGCGGCAAGCTGATCCCATAGTCCTGCAGGAATGCCACCAGAGTACTGCTCCATCCGCTGGCCACCGTTGCGGCCCCAAACGCGTACTCCAAAATCAGATCCCATCCGATGATCCACGCAATTAGCTCACCCAGAGTGGCATAACCGTACGTGTAGGCAGACCCGGCGATTGGAATCATCGACGCAAACTCCGCGTAACACAGCCCGGCAAACACGCACCCCACCCCAGCGAGAACGTAAGACAACATGATGGAGGGGCCGGCATAGAGCGAGGCCGCCGATCCGGTCATCACAAAGATGCCCGCTCCAATGATGGCCCCAATTCCAAGCGTGATGAGGTTGACGGGGCCGAGAGCGCGCTTCAGACTATGCTCTCCAGTTTGGCCCGCCTCCTGCATCAGCGTGGTCATCGACTTCGTTGCGAATAAGGGGTTGCCCATGCAACTCCTCCTTTACGGGGTCTGCGCCCGATTTCCTGTACTGCCAATTTCCGGCCAATTTGGCCTTGCACATTGTAGAGGCGCAGCATGCAGCGCCCCTACAGAAAACTTACGAAATTTATTCCTTTGCCGGCGCCGCCAGCCCGCCGCGTCTCGACCACAACCAGTACACCGGCAGCCCGAGCAACACGATAATCAGTCCGCCACCGGCCGTCTGTGTTTGGTACAGAAGCAGCACGATCATGATGACCGTCGCGGCGGCGATATAAAGCAGCGGCACGAAGGGATACCCAAACGCCCGGTAAGGGCGCTCCGCATCGGGCCGCTTCCTGCGCAACACAAAAATGCCCATGATGGTGAGCACGTAGAACAGCAAAACCGCAAAAACAACATAATTCAGCAAATCGCTGTACAAGTTGCCGTAACTCACGGCTCCGGAAGCATCCGCGCGCCTCGTCCTCAGCAAAATCAGGACGACAATCCAGATGCCTTGATACATCAGCGCGCTTTGCGGCACCCCCCTTTTGCTCAGCTTCCCCGTTGACCGGAAAAATAGCCCATCGCGCGCCATGGCGTAGGAAACGCGCGCTCCCGCAAGGATCAAGCCGTTGTTGCAGCCGAAAGTCGAGATGATGATGGCCACGGCCATGATTGCCGCTCCCGGAGCCCCAAAGATGCCGTTCAGCGCCAGAGTAGCCACGCGATCGTCCGGCGCAGTCTGGATTTGCGAAAGCGGCAAGACAAACAAATACGCGAGGTTCGCCAGGCAGTAGAGCGTAATGACGATGATCGTGCCGAAGGCCATGGAAAGCGCGACGTCTCGCTTGGGATTTTTCACCTCGGCAGCCGTGAAGCCAATGTTGTTCCACGCGTCCGCCGAAAAGAGAGACCCCACCTGCGCCACACCGTAAGCAACGATCAAACCAAAGATGCCGCTGGCTGCAGTAACCGTGGGCAACAATCCCCGCAGGAAATTTGCCCCCGGCTCAATAGGTTGCGCCCCACGAACAGCCCAGAGGTGCGAGAAATTGGCCGAAATCGCGCCCGCGTTTCTCCCCACAAAAATGCCAAGGATAATCAATCCGACCAGCGAGAGCGTCTTCGCACTGGTAAAAATATTCTGAATCAGCTTGCCGAGGCGCACGCCCAGCGTATTCAGGAAGGTGATCAGCGCGATCATCAAGATGCCAACGAGCTGTTGAATCGAGAGGCTTATGGCAAACTTTGAGCCTAACGCTACGGGCGAAATGATCCAGGTGGTCGGCGATATGGCGGGAAATAACACCCCCAGGTATTTGGCGAAGCCCACGGCAACTGCGGCAATCGTCCCGGTCTGAATCACTAGAAATAGCGTCCACCCGTATAAAAACCCCCACAGAGGCGAATAGGCCTCGCGAAGGTAAACGTACTGCCCGCCGGCGTGCGGGAATAGCGCCGCGAGTTCGCCATAGGAGAGCGCCGCCGAAACCGTCAACAAACCCGTCAGCACCCATGTAAGCAGTAAGCCCCCAGGCGAAGCCGTCTGTCGCGAAATATCCGCCGCCACGATGAAGATGCCGGAGCCGATCATCGAGCCGACCACGATCATCGTGCCGTCGAACAGCCCGATTGCGCGAACAAAGCCGGGCTCATTTTTTGCCCCGCGTTGTGGAACGTTCTGCGGAAGCGGATGCGTAGTATCGGCCATTCGGGCTGTCCCTTAGACCGCCGCCGCGTGCTTCGCGGCTTCGAGTGTCTTGATGTACTGCCGTGCACGTTCTCTCGGATCGGGTGCGCTCAGGATTCCGCTAATTACCGCGACGCAATCGGCTCCCGCCTCAATCACTGCCGCGGCGCGTTCCAGTGTGATTCCGCCAATGGCCACGATCGGCTTATCGGTCAACGCGCGAACCCTTCGCAAGAAGTCCACGCCAACCACCGGGTCCGGATCAGCTTTTGTCGAGGTGCTGTAAACAGGGCCCACCGCGATGTAATCCGCCGAACTGGCCGCCGCCCGCTCGAACTGCTCCAAATTGTGCGTGGAGACTCCGACCAACTTGTCGCACCCAATGACTCGGCGCGCCTGTTCCACGTCCAAATCGTCCTGGCCGACGTGGACGCCGGTTGCGCCCGCAAGAAACGCGACATCGGGACGGTCGTTCACAAAAAGCGACACTCTATGCGGGCGGAGCGTTTCAGCTAGTTCGCGGGATGATTTGAGAAGTTGCCGTGCCGACGCAAACTTGTTCCTGTACTGGAGCAGACGGACTCCAGCTTCGGCCAGGCTTATGGCGCAATCTCTTTCGGGAGAAGTAATCAACGCTGCGTCTAGTATCACATACAGCCTGGGGAGGACAAGGCGCATAGACACTTATTTTCCGTTTGTACCTAGCAATCTTTCGATGAAGTGGGTATCAAAGCGTCCTTCGGCGAAATCGGCATCCGCAAGAATCCGCCGGTGCAGCGGAATGGATGTCTTGATACCCTCAATCACGAACATCTCAAGCGCCCTCTTCATCCGCCCAATGGCTTCGGCGCGGTCTCTGCCTTTCACGATCAACTTCGCAATCATCGAATCGTAGTAAGGCGGTATCACGGCATCGGCGTAGGCGGCGGAATCCACGCGCACTCCCGTCCCGCCCGGCGCCTGAAACGTGGTGATGCGTCCCGCCGAGGGTACAAACGTTTCCGGATCCTCGGCATTGATGCGGCACTCGATGGCGTGCCCGGAAAAATTCATTTCGCCAACCGCGTCGTCCAGTCCTTCGCCCGCCGCGATCCGAATCTGGGCCTTGATCAGGTCGACCCCAGTCACCAGTTCCGTGACGGGATGCTCGACCTGAATCCGCGCATTCATCTCGATAAAGTAGATCGAGCCATCCTCATCCATCAGGAATTCGACCGTGCCCGCGTTCGTGTACCCAACTTTTTCGAGCGCCCGCACGACCTTCGCGCCCAGATCTTTTCTCCGCTTGGCATCCATCACCGGCGAGGGGGATTCTTCCACCAGCTTCTGGTGTCGCCGCTGAATGCTGCACTCGCGTTCGCCCAGGTGGATCACCTTGCCGTGCTGGTCTCCCAGCACTTGGAACTCGATATGCCGGGGATGCTCGAGAAATTTCTCCGCGTAGACGTCGGGCGTTCCAAACGCCTGTTGGGCTTCGCTGCGCGCGGTCTCGTAGGCGTTCAGTAGCTCTTCCTGCTTGTGCACCACGCGCATGCCGCGGCCCCCTCCGCCTGCGGAGGCTTTGATGATCAGCGGAAAACCAATTTTCTTAGCCTCTTTGGCCAGCTCCTCTTCCCCCTCCACTACGCCATCGCTTCCGGGAACGGTTGGCACCCCCAGCGCCTTCATCTCCCGCCGCGCCCGGTCCTTTTCTCCCATCATTTCAATCACTTCGGGAGTCGGCCCAATGAATGTGATTTCCGATGCTTCGCACACCTTTGCAAAGTTGGCGTTTTCGGACAGAAACCCATATCCCGGATGGATGGCATCCACGTTGGTGATTTCCGCCGCGCTGATGACTTGCGGGATGTTCAGGTAGCTCTCGCTGCTGCGGGGCGGCCCTATACACACCGCCTCATCCGCGAACCGCACGTGGAGCGAATTCCTGTCAGCCTCGGAATACACTGCGACCGTGGAAATGCCCAATTCTTTGCAGGCACAGATGACCCGCAGCGCGATTTCCCCGCGATTGGCTACTAGAATTTTCTGGAACATAGCAGAAAGCGCCGGCTACCTCTTCCGGCTGGGACGGATACCGTAGAGCGGCTGGCCGTACTCGACAGGCTGCCCGTTCTCGACAAAGATACGAATTAGTTCGCCACTTTCGTCCGACTCGATTTCATTCATCAATTTCATGGCTTCGACGATGCACAGGGTCTGCCCGGACTCGACATGCACGCCGATTTTTACAAAGGCCTCGGCGCCGGGGCTCGGAGCCTCATAGTACGTCCCCACAATCGGAGACTTGACCAAATGCAAGTCCTCGGTAGCGCGCGGCTCTGGAGTCGCTTGAGCGTTTTCGGGCGCGGGCGCCTGCCTTTCCGTAGCGCCCGGAACGATAATCTCGGGTACACCCGTGGACCGCGGGTAGACGGGCACGCCAGCGGACGGCTTCTTCAGGCGAATCCGCAGGTCTCCCCTTGAATATTCGAACTCCTCAAGGTTGTGCTCGCTCATAAAACGGAGCAATTGCTCAATTTGCTGGACTTCTGGACTTGCGATGGAGGAGCTTTCCTTGGCTTGCGAGGGCTGTTTGCGTTTCATGCCTTTGTCAAAGCTCGATGAGATCCCGCGGTATGCGGGTCAGTATTTCCGTCTTATCGGTATGCACGGCGACGTCATCTTCGATTCGAATTCCCCCCACTCCCGCCATGTAAACCCCTGGTTCAATGGTGACGACGAATCCCGATTCTAGCCGAGCCGTTTGTCCCCGCGCCACTCGCGGAGCCTCGTGTACCTCGAGGCCCAGACCGTGCCCCGTGCTATGCGTGAAATACCGGTCCAGTTTGTAACCTACTAGAATCTGCCTCGCCGCGGCATCCACATCGCCGCAGCTAACTCCGGCCCCAACCGCTGCTATAGCCGCCGTCTGTGCTTCCTGAACCGCTTTATGCCATTGTTTTACGCGCGCAGGTGCCCGGCCTACGTACACCGTCCGTGTTATGTCGCTGCAATAGTGCGCGAGTATAACACCCAGGTCTAGTACCACCAACTCATTTTTCCTCAATCGCTTGGCAGTCGGCCTAGCGTGCGGCAACGCCGCGCGCTCCCCGAACGCCACGATCGTTTCGAAGGCGGGACCCGAAGCGCCGCCTCTCCTCATTTGGTATTCAATCTCCGCAGCAATCTCGTTCTCTGTCACGCCGGGTTTCAACAACTTCAACGCGCCGGTAAGAACGTCGCCTGCCAACTTCGCCGCACGCCGCATCCGAGCGAGCTCCGCAGGCTCTTTTCGGATTCGCAGAGCCTCCACCAAACCAGGTGCGGAAATCCACTCGGTATGCACCCGAGCGGCCTTTCGCAGCGAGCGCAGTTGCGCCACCGAAATTTGGGACGGGTCAAATCCTACCCGCCGTAACGATTTCTCCCTAAGCAATCTGCCAATAGACTCCATCAAGGAGCCCTTCTGTTCAACGTATCGAACGGAGGAGGTTTCCTCGCGCGCCTGGGTTGTGAACCGCCCGTCGGAAATCAGTGTAGCTGAGCCCTTGCTCGCGATCAGCGCTCCCGATTCCCCCGTAAATCCGGTCAGGTAATACCAGTTAGCGGGATGGGTGATCAGCAGGGCATTCAACCTGGCCTCGTGAAGCAGTTGGTCGAGGGCTTTTAGCCGGATTTTGAAGGTTGCACTCATAAATAAAACGAGGAGACCGCAGTCTCCTCGTTTCCGTTCTCAGTCTAAGATGGTTTAACCCGAATTACCCAGGGATAATTCGCGGCGTCAGGAAGAACAGCAACTCCTGCGATTGGATGGAAATGGTTGTCCGCTTAAAGAGATTGCCAATCAGCGGCAGGCTGCCCACGATCGGGACTTCCTGGATGTTGGTGTTCTGCGTGTTGACGATGATTCCACCAATCACGACCGTTCCGCCGTCCGGAACCAGCACTTTCGTCTGGGCGGACTGGGTGTCCAATGCCGGAATACCCTGCACGCGCGGAATACCTTGATCGATCTGGGTATTTTCCACGAGCACGTCCATGAAGATCGTGCCCTCGGCCGTAATTTGCGGCGTCACTTCCAGTTGCAGCACGGCATCGATGAACTGCACCGAAATCGTGTTGTTGATGGTCGTCTGAATCGGCAACTTGACGCCCTGCTTGATGATTGCCTTTTCGTTGTTCTGCGTCACGATACGCGGCTTTGAAAGCAGTTTGCCCACGCCCTTGGCTTCCGCTGCCGTGATAAAAAAGTCGATGGCGAAGTTGGGCGACCTATGCGAGAAGCCTAACCCGCTCGTCGGCACGCCTGCGCCAAAGGTGGTAACCAGCGGTAGGCCGCTCTGCGGACCGCCGCTCCCACTGCTCGTCGGAACCGCGATGAGCGGTGGAACAGGCGTCGTGTTGACGGGGCCAGGGCTGACTCCAACTTGTGGCGCGCCGCCAAAGATATTGCGGCCGCCCGTCGTCGTGCCAGCAAATCCGAGTTCCGTACCAATATCCTGCGCAAATGAGCGCGATGCCGAGATCACTCTCGCTTCGATCTCGACCTGCTGCGACTTGCGATCGAGCTGGTGGATAAGATTGTCAATGGTCGGGAATACCGATGGGATATCGCGGATAATGAGCTGATTCGAACGATCGTCCGCGATGATATCGCCGCGCGCGCTGAGGAACTTCTTCAGCGTTGACGCCAGCGCGGACGCCTTGGCGTAGCTCAATACGCGCGTCGTGGTGGTTGTAGCAATGGCTTCCGATTGCGCTTTTTCGAGATCCCGCTGGCCTTCCGCTTCCTTCCTCAAGGTTTCATGGGTCGCGATGCGCAACACATTTCCACTGAGCTGCTTGTCGAGTCCGTTGTTCTGGAGCACGATGTCCAATGCCTGGTCCCACGGCACTTCATCCAGGACAATTGTCAGCGTTCCCTTTACGGCGGGGTCCAAAACCACGTTCAATCCGCTGATCTCATGGATTAGCCGGAAAAAGTCCCGGAGATCGACGTCCTTCAAATTCACGGAGATTGGCTCGCCCGTATACTTTCCAGCAGCTGCTGGAGCGGGCACGGCTTGGGGCGTTTGGGCCTGCCCCGAAGACGCCGCTAACGTGTTCGCAGCCGCGGTCGACTGCTGAGCCGCTTGTTGGGCCGCTTCCTGTGCTTTGGCTGTGCTTGCTGAGTCGTTCATCCCACCAAACGATGCCAGGCTGAATGAGGGCTGGGTCAGTTCGCCGGGCAAAGCGAAGCGAGGAGCTGGAATCTGCAAATTCGTTGCGAGCCGCGCATTGGACCGTGGCATTGACGCATTGTATTCAAAGGCCCCGCGCGCCTTCGTATCTTGCTGCGAAATCACGGTTTGCGGGTTCGACGGCGCTGCGCTGCGGGCCTCTGGCTGCCTGCCAAAAAAGATTACCACCGCAGAGCCTTCACGGGAAATCTCATATGGAGACACGCTTGTCAAATCCACCACCACGCGCGCCACATTTGGGCGGTATTGGCCAACTCGCACGTCCCGTATGGGCTCCGCGCCTCCTGGGATAACCGTCCTATCGACGGCCAACCGCGCGCCCGAGAAATCCAGCACCAACCTCTCTGGATTCTGCATGCGCAAGGGATGGACGTCGAGCCGCCCTTCGCCTTCCACACGAACACTGGCGCGTTGTGGCGCTGGAGTTATCGCGACACTTGAAATCACCGCGGATGCCGCGGTTGCGCCGGCGGGCTCCTGCGTCTGAGCCAGCAGCGGGCTTGCGCCCAGAGCCGCGCTCGAGAGGATCAGGCAGCCACACCGAAAGGCGGGCCAATTCGTCTTCATTGCTGTTCTCCTGCACTGGAGTAAATTCTCTTGTTAACCTGGCGTTCGACCGGCTTGCCAAACGCATCCTTGCCGATTTCATGGAACGAAACGCCGTCCATTGCAATCTTTTCCACGCGGCCGTCATACAACTGGTCGCCTTCGCGGAGGAAATAGGTCCGCTCTTGCGGGTTGGTCACGACTGCGATCATTCCGTTTGGCGCTTTCACAATACCGTCAAGCTTGAGCGTGCTCACTTGCAGTCCCGCTATCCCTGGCGGAAGATTCTTCGCCGCGTTAGCCTGTGCCTGCTGGCGGCTCACCAAAGACTCAAACGGGTCGCGTCGCGCAACCTTTTCTCCGGGTCCAGCCGCCGCGTCCGGGTTTACCGCGGTTTCGACGGGCCTGGGTGACTGCCCCGTTTTTCTGATTGCGGGCTTTGCTGCGCGCTTCGCCGCCGCTTGTTCTGCGGTCTTTGGGGTGTGCGGCGCAGCCTTGGCAGCGGCCTTTGGCGCAATCTTTGCGCCGGCAGGAGACGCCGGTTTGGCTTGCGCGCACAGCCCAGGTGCGGCTATCGCGAGCAAAATCCCTAGTCCGAGAGTTAGTGCTGAACGCATAGATCGCTCATTCCCGCTCAGGGTTTCCTAGCCGGCATAGCCGCGGACTTCGCTCCTGTTGCGGGGCTTGGTCCAGCGTCGGCTGGCTTGGTAAAGAAAGTCGTGGCCGTAAATACCGCGGAAACTGTCGTTCCCGGCCTTACCGTATACTTCGTGCCTTTGGCCTTTGACGGATCATCGAATTCCAAATCACCCACATTGATGATCCGGGACAGCCGGCCCAACCGCCCGAAGAAGTCCATCAGATTGAAATACGGCCCGTCCGCTTGCACTTCGAACGGCATGTCATAGTGAAATTCGCGCGGCACGATGGCTTCTGCCGTCAAACTGCGTATTTGTACGCTTGAAGCACTCGCCGCTCCCTGCAGTAAACGGATAAATTCATCCGTTTCTTTTTCTTCCGGCACGATCGTCTTCAGTGTGTCCAGTTGTTTCGAAAGCGCATCCATCTGCTGCTTCAGTTCGCCATAGCGTTGCCTGTAAACTTGAAGCTGCGTGACTTCCTGGTTCAGCCTGGTGCGTTCCTGGACGGCCTTATCGACCGAATCCCTCTCCTGCGCCACCGGCGAAAGCGGGATGTAAACTCCCAAGAGCAGCACTACGACCGCGATGGCCACTGCCACCAAACCCTGCATGAACACCGACATGTCACGAAACGGATTGGCCATGGTGGTCCCTTACCCTTTCTTCGCCGGTGCCGCAGGTCGCGCGGAATTCGGCGGTGCGTTCGCAGGCTTCGCCTGCAGCGGAGCGCTCGCCCCCGACTGAGGCGGAGCGATTTCAGCGGACAGCTGGAAGTTGAATGTCTCCACTCCCGTGGTCTTGTCATCCTGCTTCGTGTCCTTGATTTCTACCTTCTGGAAGTACCCGGAGCGCTTTAATGCCGTAATGAAATTCGCTACGGCATTAATGGAAGCCGACGATCCCTCAAGAGAGAGGTTGCTTCCCTTCCTGACCATGCTTGTCAGCCACAGGTTCTCTGTCCGTGACACGGTATTCGCTACCATATCCAGAAGGTCCTGGCCGCCCGTCCGGTCGCGTTGCAATTGTTCGATCGTCGAAACCCTCTGCTGCAGAACCTGCTTTTCTCGATCGAAGGCCTCGACCTGCTGCTTGATGTTTTCAAGGTCGGTCTTTTGCGCCTGCAGTACCTTGATCCGGCCGTTTTCTGCGTTCAGCTGTCTCTGCCACGAGTAGTACAGAAAGCCCAGAACTAGAACGCCCAAGACCAGGCCCGCCCCAACGAATAGCGCGGGAAGCGCCGCCCCTGTATCGACTGGCCGGCGCGATGCCTTGGGCCGTATTTGTCCGAGAAGGTTTATGCGGATCATGGTTAGTCAAAGCTCCTCAGCGCCAGACCCACGGCAATGGCCAGTCGCGGGGACATCTCGCGGATCTGGTCATCACTGTGCCGGCTGGGATTGATGAGCACTTTCCGGAAAGGATTCAATTCTTCCACGGGCATTGCAAACTCTTCCCGGAGCAGGTCCACCAGCCCCGGAACTCGGGCCGTTCCTCCCGCCACGACGATGCGCTGGATGTTCTCCCCGCTCGCCGTCGCCCGGAAGAAGTCAAAGGTCTTTTGAATTTCGAGCGTCAAAATGTCGGAAACGCTTCGCAGAATCTGCTGTTTCTGCTCATCCGTCACGCTCGGAAGCGTATCGCCCTTCTTCAGGCGTTCCGCATCCTCGAAGCTCAGATCCAATTCTTTTTGAAGGGCGTCCGTATATTGATTCCCACCCACGCTGACGTCGCGCGTAAAGAGCGGCACTCCTCCGCGCACGATATTAATGTTCATCACGCTCGCGCCAATATTCAGCAGCGCCACCGTCTGCCCGGCGTCCGGTTCGTAGTTCATTTCAAAACAGTTCTGCAGGCCAAACGCATCAATGTCCACCACTACCGGCGTTTTCCCCGCCTGCGCCAGTACGTTCGTGTGGTTCAGAATCTTGTCCTTCTTCACCGCCACCAGCAAAACGTCCATCTGCGCGTCCATCGACTCCAGCAGCTGGTAGCTCAGGTTTACGTCAGCGATATCAAACGGGATGTGCTGGCTGGCTTCCGAAGGAATCCGGTCATACAGCTCTTCTTCCGTCATCAACGGCAGGGGCACCCGCTTTACGATCACCGAATGTCCCGAAACAGAAGTCGCCACATTTTTCGTCTTCACTCGCTGTGCATCAAATATTTTACTGATCGCGTTGGCCACTTGCGGCGCATCCATGATCGCGCCATCCACCACGGTGTCCTGCGCCAGCGTTTCCATCCCAAAGCTGACGAGCTCATAGCCGGCCTTGGTCGCCTTCAGCTCCACCGCTTTAATCGAGCTTGAGCCGATGTCCAGCCCTACTAGCTGCCTTGATTTTTTGCCCATTCCCAACATATCTCGGCCTCTTTCGCCATCACTCTCGACAAGCTATCGGCGCCTCGCATGCGCTTGGCTCATCTTGCGTTCCATCCAGCGGTCCAGAATCGTCTTACGCAGTTTCCAACGATTACCGAGTTTAAATGCGGGAATTTCGCCCTCGGTGATGTAACGGTACAGGGTATCCGGGGAGATCCCCAGATACTGCGACGCCTGTCTTACATTCATCACTTCACGCGATTCAATCACGAGGAACGTCACCCCGGCGCCCGAACTCACGCCTTATCCCACCACTGCTAACTGCACCCCTGCTTGCGCTGCGAATTTATCGAGGTGCGGCCCGTGCAAGGTTTATCCCATTGAAAAGCTCAGAGCGTCAAGGGATTCTCTACCGGAGTTGCCTTAAAACTACCCCTATTCGTAGGCAGTTCACGGGTATTCGGGGAGGTTTGCACTGGATATTGCGTTTAGTGCATCACAGGACCACAATTACTTGTGTTTTTTCGTGCTTCGCGCCTGTCCTCAGGGACGGTTATTCTTAGTAGTCAATCTCTCGCTTCCCATCCCCACTCATTTACTTTTGCAGCGTTTTCCAAATCGCCGCCACACGCGCTTGCGTTCCTTCATCCATTACAATCTCATCCGGCCACGGCCGCGTGAATCCTTCTGTGGCCCACTTACGCGTTGCATCGATGCCCATCTTCGAGCCGTAGTCCTGCATCCGCGCCGCGTGATCCAGCGTATCCATCGGCCCAAACGAAAACTGCACGTCGCGCTCAGGATCCAGCGCGCACAGCGTTTTCCACACAACCTCGTTGTAGTTGTGCACGTCCACATCGTGATCCACAACCACAATCACTTTCGTGAACATCGCCTGCCCCAGCGACCAAATCGCGTTCATGATTTTCCGCGCGTGCCCCGGATACGACTTCCGAATCGCCACGATCATCAAATTGTGAAAAATTCCCTCCGCAGGCATGGCCACATCCGTGATTTCGGGATACTGCATCTTCATCACTGGCAGAAAAACGCGCTCCACTGCGTAGCCCATGTAGTAGTCTTCCTGCGGCGGTGGCCCCACCACCGTCGTCAAATAGATCGGCTCCTTGCGATGCGTCACGCACTCCACGTGAAACACGGGATAGTCCCCTTCCAGCGAATAAAATCCCGTGTGATCCCCAAACGGCCCTTCCGTCCGCATCTCGTTCAAATTCACATAGCCTTCTAGCACAATCTCCGCGTTTGCCGGCACCTCGAGATCATTCGTCTCGCACCCCACCATCTCCACAGGCTCGCGCCGCAAAAATCCCGCAAACATCATTTCATCTAGGTCCGGCGGAATCGGCAGCATCCCGGCCAGCGCCGTCGCAGGGTCCGCTCCAATCGCCACGCTCACAGGAATTCGTCCCTCGGGACTTTTCGCCCGCGCGCGCCGAAAGTGTTCCGCTCCGTGCTTTTGCGTTTGCCAGTGCATCCCGGTTGTTCTCTCGTCGTAAATCTGCATCCGGTACATCCCGACATTCCGCTTACCCGTCTCCGGATTTTTCGTAAACACCAGCGGAAACGTGATAAACCGCCCGCCGTCCTGCGGCCAGCATTTCAAAATCGGAAAATCTAAAACGTTCACGTCTTTGCCGTGATGCATCACTTCCTTGCAAGCCCCCGTCTTCACGCTCTTCGGGAAAAACGAGCCCAGCTCCGCCAGCTTAGGCAACATCTTGATTTTGTCGAACAGCCCCTGCGGCGTCTCCATCTTCAGAAATCCCTGAATCCGCCCCGCGACTTCGTCGAGCGCGTTCACCTCAAACGCCAGCGCCATCCGCCGCACGCTTCCAAACGTGTTCACCAGCAAGGGCACGCGCGAACCTTTCGGCTTCTCAAATAGCAGCGCCGGTCCCACGCTGTCCGGCAAGCGCTCCTTGTCCCGCGCCACGCGTTGCGTCACTTCCGTAATCTCCAGAATAGGATCCACTTCGGCGCGAATCCGCCTCAGTTCCCCTTCCTTCTCCAGTTTCTGGACAAACTCCCCCAAATCCCGATACGCCAATTTTTCCTCCTGCCTTGCCCTTCCTGGCGGGCGCTTCACGCGAGACTCTAGCACGTTCGGCCTCCGCTAAGCGAAACGCAACTTGCTTTCTTCCTTTCGCCAATTCTCGATTCAATGATCGTGTTGCCCGGACGAGTTACGGCGTTGTGGAACAGCTCCGCGCACATCCTTCGCCTCCAACGGCGGCAACAGTTGTGCTCAAACTCCGCAGTAACTCTCCGCTGTCTTCCCGCAGCAAAACTTCACGGAACTTTCCTGCGCGTACTTCGTCTCTATCTACAGAGGCTCTGCCGCCCATCTCGCGGTGTCCTTGGCTGAGCCCTCGTGAGGCCTCGCGAATGCGAACATTCCTGCTCTACATGAAGCAAGTCTTCCGGCGCCTCGCGCGCGCGCCTCTTTTCACCACCATCACCCTCATTACGCTCGCCGCCGGCGTTGGCGGCAACACCCTCGTCTTCAGCGTCCTCGAAAGTGTTCTCCTCAAGCCTCTTCCTTATCCCCGCCCCGACGAACTCGTTGGCGTCTGGCTCTCCGCCCCGGGTGTCAACATCCAGAATCTCAACATCGCCCCCTCCAATTACTTCATCTACCGCGAACAGAATCACTCCTTTCAAGACCTCGGCGTTTACAACGGTGATTCCGTGAGCGTCACTGGCCGCGCGGAGCCTGAACAAGTCGACGGCCTGGACGTCACCGACGGCACTCTCCCTCTCCTCGGCGTTTCCCCCGTTCTCGGCCGCTTGTTCACACGCCAGGACGATTCGCCCGGCTCTCCAGACACTGTCATCCTCAGTTACGGCTATTGGCAAAAGAGGTTCGCCGGCTCTAATTCCGTCCTGGGCCAGTCCCTCAACGTCGATGGCAAACCTCGCCAGATCATCGGCGTCCTCCCGCAACGCTTTCATTTTCTTGATTGGCGGGAATCTTCTCTCTTCCTCCCCTTCAAGTGGGATCGCAACAAACTGTTCTTAGGCAACTTCAGTTACGAAGCTCTCGCGCGCCTCAAACCCGGCGTCACTCTCGCGCAAGCCAATTCCGACATAGCTCGCATGACGCCTATCGTTGCTCGCTCCTTCGCTCCGCCTCCCGGCTTCAGTGCCAAAATTTTTGACGATGCTCATTTCGCTCCGAATCTCCGCCCCCTCAAGCAAGATGTCGTCGGCGATGTAGGCGGCACTCTCTGGGTTCTCATGGCCTCCATCGGCATGGTTTTGCTCATTGCCTGCGCCAATGTCGCCAACCTCCTTCTCGTCCGCATCGAAGGTCGCAGCCAGGAGCTTGCCGTCCGCTCCGCTCTCGGCGCCAGCCCCTACCGCATCGCCGGTGAACTGTTTCTTGAAAGTTTCGTTCTCGGCCTGCTTGGCAGCGCCATCGGCCTGGGCCTCGCCTTCACCGCCTTGCGCGCCCTCGTCGCCATGGCCCCTTCCGGAATCCCTCGCATCAACGAAATCGGCATTAACGGCCCCGTTCTCCTCTTCACCTTCGTCGTCGCCATTCTCGCCAGCATCCTCTTCGGCTCCATCCCCATCTTCAAATACGCCGGTGTCCGTCTCAGCACCGGCATTCGGCAGGGCGGCCGCGCCAACAGCCAGAGCCGCGAACAACATCGCGCGCGCAGCGTCCTCGTCGTTGTTCAAGTCGCTCTCGCTCTGGTTCTCCTCATTTGCTCCGGCCTCATGATTCGAACCTTCCGCGCCCTCACGCACGTCGATCCCGGTCTCCGCCAGCCCGATCAGGTCCAAACCTTCCACATTTTTGTTCCGGAATCGCAAGTTAAGGAGAATGGACAAGTCGTCCGCATGTATCAGGAGATCCTCCGAAAAATCTCCGCCATTCCAGGCGTCTCCTCTGCCAGCATCACTACGGCCATCCCCATGGGCGGAAATTCCAGCAACGATCTTCTCTACGCGGAGGATCACACCTACCACGAGGGCGAGATTCCCCCCATCCGCCGCTTCGCTTCTGTCACTCCCGGCTCCTTTTCAACTCTCGGCACGCCCCTGGTTACTGGCCGCGACATCTCGTGGACCGACATCTACGAGCACATTCCCGTCGCCGTGATTTCCGAAAATTTCGCCCGCGAATACTGGAATTCACCCCAAAACGCGCTCGGCAAGCGCATCCGTGTCGCTTCCACCGACGACTGGCGCGAAATCGTCGGCGTCGTCGCCAACACTTATAACGACGGTGTCACTCAGAAACCGCCCACTTTTGTCTATTGGCCCATCGAAAAAATCAATTTCGAAGGAAGCAAAGAAGATTTGAACCGGTACGTCGGCTTCATGGTTCGCAGTCCGCGCGCCGGCTCGGAAGCTTTCCTGAAGGAAGTTCGCGAGACCGTTTGGTCCGTCAATCCCAACTTGCCGCTCGCCAATGTCCACACTCTGGGTTTTTTCTACACACGCTCTATGGCCCGCACTTCCTTCACCCTCATCATGCTCGCCGTCGCCGGCGGCATGGCCCTTCTCCTCGGCGTCGTCGGCATTTACGGTGTCATCGCCTGCTCCGTCTCCCAGCGTGTTCGCGAAATCGGTATTCGAATGGCGCTCGGCGCTCAAACACAATCTCTCACTGCCATGTTCGTCCGCCATGGCCTCATCCTCACTGGCATCGGCGCAGCCTTCGGTATCATCATCGCCGTCATCGTCATGCGCCTCATGTCCTCACTCCTCTTCCATGTCAACCCCGTCGACCCCATCACCTACGTCGCCGTCACACTAGGCCTCGTCCTAACCGCCTTCATCGCCAGCTATCTACCCTCGCGCCGCGCCGCCACCGTCGACCCCGTCGAGGCCCTCCGCGCCGAATAGCCAGCGACTTAATGGCGTTCTGATTGGATATTGCAATCTTGCTGGCAATGTGAGTCTGCCCTACCTTTCAGCCTCACAACGGAGCCCATTCAAAGGGAAAGAGTTTTCCCGCCGCTGTGGGATCCAGCTTGGTTCCCGCGAGTTCGGCGGCCTTGGCAAGCGCTGGATCTTGTCCTTCGGCGAGCTCTGACGCCGTCGGGAGTACGATCACGTCAGGGGTGACCCCAACTTTTTCCAAGCTCTTGCCGTCGGACATAATAAGGTCGGCTTCGGTGATGGATGCGCCATAAAATACCTGGATGTCTCCGTTTGTATGAAAAGGATAATGGAGAGCTTCCATTACAAGGCCGGAACTTCGGTCACCCACTACAGTAGCCCGATGCTCAAGTTGCATGACGCGAGCGAACAATTCCGCTGCGGATGCCGAGCCACTGTCCACAAGTACGATTACTTTTCCCGTGAACATTTCCTTGCCTCGTGATTTCGCAATCTGCGGTTTTTTCCCCTTTCGGAGGATCTGCGTGGAGATGGTTACATTGTGATCAAAAAGACTGCCAATCATGCGGTCCAACGCGATCATGTATCCACCGGGGTTGTCGCGAAGATCCAGGATTAATGCCTTGTGTTTGCGCGCTAACCGAACCATGTGATCGATCTCTTCTTCGTCGACAGTGAACGCGGGCATTTTCCAGATCATCACATCGCCCTGCTCCACATGGCGCGGCGTGAGCAAGTGTTGATGCTCCTCTTCCTCGAGGATCAAGCGGTTGAAGTCGTTAAAACCACCTGCAGTGGTCAAGTCCTGGAGATGCTTTCTTTGTTCGTATGTGGTCAGGACTTGCTCCTTGCGAACTTCTCCTGAGGGGGATCTAAGCGTGAATTCTGTGGCCGGTTTAGGAGCTAGCTGCGTTAAGTAGTATTGCAGTTGCCAGAGGTCCTTACGGTTCACTGCGAATCCGTCGAGCGATTGCACCTGGTCTCCAGGATGCAATTTTTTTTCGGCATCGGTCCCGGGACGGACCTCCGTGATGTAGCAAGCGTCGCCAACTAGCTGCATGCGGTACCCGTAGTCCGCACGGTAGCTCCTCCTGGGTGGGATGAAAAACGTATGGGAATCGTCCAGACCCGCGAGGTACGCCGCAACCGTTCGAAAAGCATCCCCGAGGGTTTTGGATTTCTTTACGCGCTCCAGGTAGGTCTTGTAGCGGGCATCCACGTCAATACCGTGGAAGGTCGGGTCATAGTAATTCTTTTTCAGGGCTTCATGCACGTCCTGCAGCATAATTTCGGCACGTTCAAGTTCATTCCTGTCAATCTTATGTTCTTGTGCAGACTGCGCTCGGCACATTCCGGTCACCAACAGCGCACCAACCGAAATCGTAAAGGCCGCGCCCATCAGCTTTTTCATGGCATGCTCCCTCGAATCCATCTAGGCCCCTCGTACCCTTCGGCGTATATACCTGAAAGATACAGACCACTCAAGGACCACTTTTGATTTGCATGCTGGCCATTCCTGAAAGACCAAAAAGTCTCGGGACTGGACGCTTGTTCGGACTCTGCCTGTCCTCGTTCGGGAAGTTCTGGTCAGCGACTTTTCCACACATTTCCACGGCCTCATCAAACCAATCAGCCCGCGCCAATTACCTCTACCCGCTTGACTTCCCCTCACTCGTTCGAATTCACGCCCGCCATTCGAATACCCGCTCAATACTCTAAATAAGTAGTAGACAGTCGACCATTTCCTCTGCTACCATGTCCCATGTTTCGCCCACGCCAGCCGCTTCCGCCCGCTCACGGCAACACCCGCCCGTCGTTTAGCTTGACCCTGTCGGGGTCGGGGAGGCGTGTCGCCCCCTCGCCTCGCGATTCCTTCGCTCAAGCTGTACGTAGCCCCAACGAGGTCAACTCCGCTAGCGCACCGATTCGTTTTCGGCTGAAAGTCGTAAGCCACAGTTCGTCAGCCAGCGTTGACACTAACACTTTTAGAATCCGCACTTGCGGAAAATGGGCGAATAACTCTTTTAGAATCCACACTTCCAAAACACTGGCCTTAAAGTCCTTTAGAATCCGCACTTACGAAAAAAAAGGGGGGGGCCGGTCGGCTCCTGTCTCTGGCTCCTCCGTCGTTCATCTTCCGGCCTCTAGTAGTATCCTGAGAGCAGCCCCATGAACCGCGTCTACCTCGATTACAACGCCACGACCCCCGTCGACCCCCGGGTTCTCGACGCCATGCTCCCCTATTTCTCCGGCGATTTCGCCAACGCCTCCTCCATCCACACGCCTGGCCAACGCGCCCGCGCCGCCGTCGAGACCGCCCGTGAACAGGTCGCCGCACTCATCGGCGCCAATCCCCAGGAAATCGTCTTCACCAGCGGCGGCACCGAATCCGACAACCACGCCATCTTCGGAGTAGCACAGCCACTCCTGGCTGTGTGCTCTTCGTCGGCACAACTCATTCCTCCACACATCATCACGACCACCATCGAACATGAGGCCGTCCTAAACGCCTGCCAAGCCATTGAAATGCAAGGCGTCAGCGTTACTTATCTTCCCGTCGACCACAAATGCCTGGCTGATCCAGAGTCGGTCCGCCGCGCCATCCGTCCCGAAACTATCCTCATCACCGTCATGCACGCCAACAACGAGCTCGGCACCGTGCAGCCGCTCGAAGAGATCGGCCGCATCGCCAAGGAACACAAAATTTACTTCCACACGGACGCAGTGCAGTCCGCCGGAAAAATTCCCATCGTCGTCAACGAGCTAAACGTCGACCTGCTTTCTATCTCCGGCCACAAGCTCTACGCGCCCAAAGGCATCGGCGCACTTTACGTCCGCAGCGGCACTCGCCTCCGTCAGCTTCTCTTCGGAGGCCATCACCAGCGCGGCTTCCGCCCCGGCACGGAAAACGTCGCCGGAATCGTCGGCCTCGGCAAAGCTGCGGAAATCGCGCGCACCTCGTTGGCAACCGACGCGAAACACGTTTCCACGCTGCGCGACAATCTCGAGCGTGGCTGGCTCGAACGCATCCCGCAAGTCCGCGTCAATGGGGGCCTCGCACCGCGCACTCCGAACACAACAAACATCATGTTCGCGGGCATCGAAGGCGAAGCCCTGGTCATCGCGCTGGACTTGAAAGGTCTCGCCTGCTCCGTCGGAGCCGCCTGCTCCTCCGGAGCCGTGGAACCCTCGCACGTACTAACCGCCATTGGCCTATCGCAAGACGAAGCCAAATCCAGTCTCCGCTTCAGCCTTGGCCGCCACACAACGCAATCCGAAATCGACTTCGCCCTCGAAGTCATCCCCGCCGCCGTAGCCCATCTCCGCGCTCTCTCGCCGACCTATCGAAAAGAGGCCGCCTCTCATGTCTAACTCCAAGCGTCTTCGCATTTCCCTTCTCTGCGAAACCTCTGTGTGCGCTGCGCCTCTGCGTTATCTTTTCTCTTTCCCCGGTTTCAAGCGCGAGATTGCCGAATCCGCTAAAATGAAATGGCACTCATGAAGACCACTGCCGAATTCGACACGCTACCGACTCGCAAGGAAGCGCAGCGAGGTCTCATCGCCATCGCCATGTCCGGCGGCGTCGACTCTTCCGCCGTAGCCGCCGTTCTCCAGGAACAAGGCCACCCCATCGTCGGCCTCACCATGCAGCTCTGGAATCAGCGCCGCCTGCCCGAATTGCAAGGCGATGGCCCCAAGCAACACCGCTGCTGCTCGCTCGACGACGTCTACGACGCCAAGCGCGTGGCGCAGCACCTGAATTTTCCGCATTACGTCGTGAATTTCGAGGAACAGTTTGAGCAGCGCGTCGTGCGCCCCTTCGTCGAGCAATATCTCGCCGGCCGCACGCCCATTGCCTGCACCAACTGCAACACGGACGTGAAGTTCGAGCCGCTCCTGCGCATGGCGCGCCAGATCGGCGCGGACCGTTTGGCAACCGGCCATTACGCACGCATCCGCAAGAACGAGCAAACCGGACGCTGGGAACTCTTGCGCGCGCGCGACGACACTAAAGACCAATCCTATTTTCTCTGGGGACTTTCGCAAGAGCAGCTTTCACGCAGCGAATTTCCGCTCGGCGAATTGACCAAGGAAGAAGTGCGCGCGCTCGCCCGCCGCACCAATCTTCCCGTGGCGGAAAAGCCGGAAAGCATGGAGCTGTGCTTCGTTCCGACAGGCAATTACGTTCAATTCATCCAGGCCTATTCAAAGGACGCAGGAATTTCGTTGTCCCAAGCCGAAGGCGAAATTGTCACGGAAGACGGCACGGTCATCGGCCATCACAACGGCGTCCACAATTTTACGATCGGCCAGCGCAAAGGCCTGGGTTTTGCGGCCGGCAAGCCAATTTACGTGCTTTCCATCGACCCCGAAACCAACCGCGTCGTGGTTGGTGATGACGATTCCCTGCGCACAACGTCGTTTGCGGTGAGCGGCGTCAACTGGGTCTCTATCGAACAACCCGGCGGGCCGGTTCGCGCTGCCGTCAAAATCCGGCACAAACACGAACCCGCCGACGCCACCGTGCAGCCGCTCGACGCAACTACCGCTCGCATTACGTTTGACGCTCCGCAGCGTGCTATCACGCCAGGGCAAGGCGCCGTCTTCTACCAGGGAGACCGCGTCCTCGGCGGCGCATGGATTCGTTAGGAAGCAGTGTTGAGTAATTGGCGGTAGCTGGGAAAACACAAGAAGAAACAAAGAAGTAGCGAAGCAAAGAAAAAAGGAATGAAAAAAAACACGCAAACTCGAAAGAGTTTAACTCTTGACTGTGCGCTGTCAGCTGCGAGCTGTGACCGGTGAGCTGTAAGCTGTAAGCTGTAATCTGTAAGCTGTGAGCTGTGAGCTGTGACCGGTGACCTGTCAGTTTCTCAAATAAAAAGCTCTTCTTCTTGTTCGAGGGGTTCATCAGGACGGCGGCGTTGCCGGCGCGAGCGCAATAGATCGAGCCCGACCTTGATGCCCTGCACCAGCGCGGAAGCTTTCTGCATCGGCCGCCATACCGTGCTGCGCAATTGCGAACCGGCATCCTCGACCGCTTCAAGGGCTCCCGTCAAAATGCGGTCCGCGTGATTCAATTGTCCGCGCAGCCGGTCCGTGGCGTCGGTGAGCACACGGTCCATTTTCTGCGCCTGGCCGCGCGTGAGATAAACGATGTGCGCCGCATCGGCGACCATATTCGAAATTTTCGGCTGGGTGTCGTCCAGAAGAATTTGTGCGCGAGTCAAAATCGGCCCCACGCGCGCGTGCAAATCGGTGACGAGCCCGTTGACTTTTCTATTGGTTTGGCGAATTTCAAAAAACAGAGCAATCAACATGGCGCCCTGGACGACCAGAGCGATCGCCGCGACGATGCTGAAAATCATCAGCCAGGTTTCCATACTCGCCCCACGCGTCCTCTCCGGAGGACGGAATCAATCCGTGCCGGACCCTGCGTTTTCAGTATTCTGCTGCTTCGCTACTCTGCCGCTTCGATGCTTCGCTGTCGCATCACCGGGCCGCTTCAGGACTTCGAAGCCTCGCGACGATACGCCTCGCGCGCGCCTTCGACAGCCGCGGAGATGGAATCCTTGCCCTTCGAAGCCGCATCCTTGCTGCGCTCGATCAGATCGTCGGCACGCTCGCGAAGCTCTTTCGCTTTGCGCTGCGCAAAGTCGCGGCCCTCATCGGCTTTTTTGGAAAGAAATTCGCGCGTGTCTTCACCGGATTTCGGCGCAAACAAAATGCCTACCATCGCACCGACGCCGAGACCCACGAGGAAGTATGTGACCTTGGAACCTACATTGTCCGCCATGAGAACCTCCACAAAAACCGTAACATAGCGGCAGTGCGCGCGCAATACAGGCTAACCGCTCTGCGCTAGTCATTCTGGTTACTGGACTGGTTATCGACGGATTTTAGCGTGCCGAGTTGTTCGAATAGTTTTTCGGCCGTTTTTCGCGGAATGATTCGGCTCAATTTTTCAATGCCGGCGCGGCGCACGTTTGAGACGCTACCAAATTCGCGCAAGAGTTTTTGCGCGGTGCGCGGGCCAATGCCGGGAATGCCGTCCAGCGCGGACTTTGTCTGGCGCGCGGCGCGGCGCTGGCGGTGGAAGGTAACGGCGAAGCGATGCGTCTCGTCGCGGATTTGCTGGATGAGATGAAGGACTGGTGAATGATGTTCGAGGACGACCGGCCCGTCTTCCTGGCCGAGGACGTAAAGAATTTCTTCCTTTTTTGCAATGCTGGCAAGGGGTTGATTGATGATTTGCAGAGAATCAAGGGCTTGCGCGGCGGCGTGAAGCTGACCGATACCGCCATCGATCAAAATTAAACTGGGCAACGGTTTTTTTTCTTCCTGCAGGCGGCGATAGCGGCGGCTCACGGCTTCGCGCATGCTTGCGAAGTCGTCGTTTTTCGCGAGCGGAATCCCGTTGGCTGGATCTTCGCCACGAATGATGAATTTTCTGTAGTCGGATTTTTTCATGCGGCCGTTTTCCCAAACGACCATCGAGGCGACCGTGTCCGTTCCCTGAATGTGGGAGATGTCGAAACTTTCGATGCGCTTTGGTTCTTCAACAAGATTCAGGGCGTTTTGCAGCGCTTCCCCGATGGCTTTCGAGCTGGGTTTCAGAACGCGAAAGCGCTGTTCGAAGGAATGCTTGGCGTTGCTTTCTACGAGGTCGAGGAAAGCACGTTTGCTGCCGCGCTGCGGCGTGAAGATTTCCACATTGTGATCGGCGCGCTCTGCCAGCGTTTCTTCCAGTAACTCGCGATCTTCAAAATCGATAGGGACATGGATTGCTTTTGGCAAGTATTCCGCTTCGAGATAAAGCTGTTTCAGCAATGACGGAACAAATTCCTGGGGATCGAACTCGTCGAGATCTTCCCAATAAAATTCGCGGCGGTCGACAACGCGGCCGCCGCGCAAGTGGAATAGGTTAGCGGCGACGAGCGGTGGTTCTGCATAGTAGGCGAGCACGTCCGTGTCGTCGCCCTGGGCCGCGGCGACGCGCTGGCGTTCTTCGATATCTTCGAGAGTGCGCAAGAGGTCGCGATAGGCGGCGGCTTGTTCGAATTGCTCTTGTTCCGACGCGGCCATCATGCGAGCTTCAAGGCTTTTGATGAGGTCGTGGCGTCGGCCTTCGAGAAAGAGGCGGACATCGCGGGCAGCTTCGGCGTAGCGCTCGTCGGTGGTCAGTCCGGTGACGCAAGGGCCGAGACAACGATGAATGTAGTACTGAAGACACGGGCGCGGATGGCTGCGCGTGAGATCGACGGTGCAGCTCGGGACAAGGAAGCGTTTGTGAACAAAATGTAGAATGCGGCGAGCCAGGCCAGCAGGAAAATACGGGCCAAAATAGAGCGAGCCATCTTTTTTGATACGGCGCGTGAAATAGACGCGAGGATATTTTTCGGCGGCGGTGAACTTGATGTACGGGTAGGTCTTATCGTCGCGCAGAACGACGTTGAATTTGGGGCGATATTCCTTGATCAGATTGTGTTCGAGAGCGAGGGCTTCGCGCTCGTTGCCGACGAGGATGGTTTCTAGGTCGGCTATTTCGCGGGCGAGCGAACCGGTTTTTGCATTGACCCAGCTTGATTCAAGAAAATAAGAACGCACACGGCTGCGCAGTGACGCGGCCTTGCCGACGTAGAGGACGTTGCCGCCAGCGTCTCGAAAGAGGTAGACGCCTGGACTTTCGGGAAGTAGCGCGGCTTTTTCGCGGGGTTCCATGGGAGGCTGCGCGGAATTTAGACTTAACCGACAGTTTCCATGATACTAGAATTGAGACTCGGTGATTGTAGGCGTGACCGGTGACTCGTGACCGGTGGAAGAGGGGAGTTGGCAACATGCTTGGCGGATGGCTGCATCCAACGGACTGGATGAAAAGCTTAAATCGAAGAGGATCGCGCACCGCGCTTTACGCCGCGCTGGCCGTCTTGTTGATACTGGCTGCGCCGAAGCGCAATTCCGCCCAGAATCCGCCCTCAAATCCGGCGGACCCGCCTCCGGCGCCGCCAAAGAAACGGGATGCGAAACCGCCGAAACCGAATGCCGATAGTGCCACACAGAGTGCCCCGGATCAGCCGACGTGGGACCCACTACGAGCGGAAAAAGACATGCAAGTCGGCACTTACTACATGCACAAAGGCGACCTCGACGCAGCCATCGACCGCTTCCAGGACGCCACGACCGCGAAGCCGGGGTACGCAATTCCCTTCCTGCGTTTGGGAGAGGCACAGGAGAAAAAGGGGCTGAAGCGGCAGGCCATCAAATCGTATACGCGCTATTTGGATTTGTATCCGAAGGCGGAAGACAAAGACAAAATTCAGAAGAAGATCGACAAGCTCTACAAAGAAGTGGAAAAAGAAAAGAAGTCAATGTAAGAACGCGGTGGTTACATACCTGGGCAGAGCGGTTTGACTCAGAAGGCGGAGCCTACAACGGGGGACAGAAACTAGCGGGCGAGGTGGTCGAGGATGCGGCGGGCGCGGTCGAAATCGGCGAAGAGTTTTTCTTCGGCGCGGAATTCGGGGGAATGGGAGACCAGGCTGCAGCCGGAGCGGCGTGTGGGGTGTTTGACGTGGAGCATTTCGTGGTAAAGGACGTACTCGACGGCGACTTGGGGGACGGCGGGATGATCCATTCGGCGATTTAAGAGGATTTGATTGGGGCCGGGGTCGAAACAACCGAATTGGCGGCGCCAGCTTCGCATACTCCAACCAATGTGCGGGCGATTCAAAGTTCCAGAAAAATACTTGCCGTTTAATTCGTCGAACATTTTCTCGAGATCGAAGTGGCGGCCTTGTGGACCCGTCGAGGCGAGGCGCACGCGGCCGCGACGCATGTGGCTGATGCGGCTGCGGGTGCGATCGGAGCGCGCGTAATTCAAATAGGGTTCGACCAATGCGCGGGGAGCTTTGCGGCGATAGACGCGAGCGAGAAGAAGAGCCGCCGCGCCTTCGAGAACCGCGAGTGGGGCACGCTGCAGCAGATCCGAGAAGCGGACGAAGACAACGTCCTCGCGCCGGCGGATGGTGAGGACAAGGCTGGCGTAGGGGTAGAACTCGACGCGGAAGCGCGGGGGACGGCCGTCGCAGCCGAGCCTGGTGAAAACGCGTTGGAAAAGAGGCGCTCCACCGGGAACCTGAGAACCCTCGCGGCGGGTCCTCTTCTTTAATTGCATCGCTGGGTCAATTCCTTCATCAGATTCCTTTTTTCGCTGGGCTCATTTCCTTCGCCCGGTCATTTCTTCCGGCGGACGGGCGGCGAAGCTACGTTCTTCTTGGCGGCTTCGGCTTCCCGAGAAGCGTCCTGGGTGCCTTCGATGGCGTCCTGCAGATTGTCCTTAAACATATCGGCGTCGGGCGTGTTGGTTGGAATCTTTTGCAGAATGGGGATGTATTCCTTGGTGCGGGCAGCCATCAGGTTAACGGCTTTGCGGATGTTCTGCTGTTTTTCGATCCCGAGCTGGATGAGATCCGCGGCGTCGTCGACGCATCCGACATAGGCATTGAGAAGAGAGTTGATCATCTCGTCGTGCCTGGCTGGCGAAGGGTGCTCCAATTCGTATTGAAGTTTTTTGAGGCGGTCATCCGCGAAAGAAAGGAAAAGAGTGATGCGTTCGTTGGGAGTCTCGGCATCGCGGAGCTTGTCGGCCTCGATAGAAGAAAGGTAATCCTTTTGCGGCGGCAGCGCGGCCAGTGTGTTCGCCGCGATGAAAACACTCAGGATGGAGAGAATCAGAATGCATGTGCGGAGTTTCATGGCAGCGCTCCCAGGCCCGGCGGAGCCGCCGGCGGCGGAGTGGCCTCCTGCTTTGGTTTATGGTGCGGGGGAAACAGACCATGCAATAGTTTGTCGTCCGCGTTGATAAGATCCTGGCGAACTAGTTGAAGCGGAGGCTTAAATGGCTCCGGGGCTTCGAGTAGAAACTCGTCCAGCTCCCGCAAGCCTTTCTGAAGGTCCATTTCGAGCTGCTTGTAACCATTGGGATGGCGCTCGGCATCCGGGTTCTCCTTTTCGAGGGCTAGCGAAGCGGCGCGCACGTTGTCGCGGTATTTCTCGATTATCAGGCCCATAGTGGCGAAATCACCCGCATGCGCCGCTCGGCCGGCTTCCTCAAATTCGGCGTCGCCAAGTTTGTGCAGCATCTTTGCTTTGTGCACGGCATTCGTTTCGCTGTCGAAGCGTGTTTGAAGTTCGCTCAGCTTGTCCGCAGCCGCCAGGCCGCCGCATAACGCGGCCGCAAGGACCGGAATTGCCATGCGTTGCGCCACGCGGGGGCCCATGCGTTCACCTATTTCCGATCCAGCATGCGGCGCAAGACCTTGCTGCGCTGCTGCGCTTGCCATACCTGATCGGGATTCTTGTCCTGATCGAGCTCGAGAAACTTCTGGTACGCCTCGAGCGCGGGCTTGGGCTGGTTCAGTTTATCGTAGCAGAGAGCGCGAATAAACCATTCGCCCGCCGAGGGCGTTTCCGCCTTGGCGATCAGATCCAGGGTGCCGATGGCGGCCGGATAGTTGCCACCCAAATAGTAAGTCGAACTCAGATCCTTCCAATAGGCGAGATTAGTGCGATCGATTTGCAACGCGGCCTTGATTTCTTTCTCTGCGGAAGGAAAATCGCGCTTCTGCAGGTAGACGCGGCCCAGGCCGCCGTGAAGCTGGGCATCGCCGGGAGCAAGCGCGATGGCTTTGCGAAGAGTGACGATGGAATCGTCCCATTTTTTCTGGGCGATCTGAATGTCGGCGCGGGAGCGGAGGGAATCGAGGGTCGGCGGCTTGCCGGCATCGGCGCGGTCGAGTTCGGCGAGAGCGTCGTCATACTGCTTTTGTTCGAGGAGCACATGGATGAGGCGGGAGCGCGTGCGGGCATCCATCGAATTCACGGCGAGATAGTCGCGATAAGCGGCGGCGGCTTCCGGTTTTTCTTGGGCGTCGAGAGATTGCGCGAGGCCCAGCAAAGCTTGCGGAGACTTCGGCTGGGATTCGAGAGCGGCGCGGAATTTGGCTTCGGCGCCGGCGTATTTCTTAAGACCGTAGTAGAGATTGCCGAGGTGAAGAACGGTTTCGCTATCGCGGGGATCGAGCCGCAGGGCAGCTTCATAGGATTCGGCCGCGCCGGGGATATCGCCGGAGCGCTCAAGAGCGTAGCCGAGCAGGAAGCGCGGCCTGCTTTGCGCGGGAAGAAGATCGACGGCTTTGCGAAGGGGCGGGACGGCGGCGGCGGGATCTTTTTCGCTGAGGAGGATGCCGAGATTGAGGAAGGCTTCGGACATTTTGGGATCGAGAGCGATGGCACGTTCGTATTCGGCGCGGGCTTCGTCGGTGCGTTTGAGCGCGGTGTAGGCGTAGGCGAGTTGAAAGTGAGCCCAGGCGATGTCCGGTTTTTCGGCCAGAACTTTTTGGAGCGGGCTGATGGCGGCAGCGAATTGATTGCTGTCAATGTCGTGCTGGGCTTCGGCGAGGAGATCGTTGAGAGGATTCGAGAGTTTTTGGGTGCGGGATTGGGATGATTGATGGGGGAGGCCGTTCGAGGACGGGGTTAAGGCGTGCGTGGGAGGGGGCGCGATATATCGTGCCCCTACAACTACAAGCGCGAACGCGGCGCATCTGGAGAAACTTGAGAGGGTCATGGCTCGGGCGGAGGATTACCTGCGCCATTGGCGATTGTACCTGAAGGCATGGTGGACTTGGATGCGCCGTTGGCGGGACGCTTTGCCTGTCCGTTGGCGGCGAGAACGCGGGCGAGGAAGCGGCCGGTGTGCGATTGCTGATTGCGGGCTACTTGTTCGGGGGTGCCGGTGGCGATAATTCTTCCGCCTTGATCGCCACCCTCGGGACCGAGATCGATCAGCCAGTCGGCGGACTTGATGACGTCGAGATTGTGTTCAATGACGAGAAGCGAGGCGCCGGATTCGAGGAGTTTGCGGAAGGCGGAGAGGAGTTTTGCAATATCGTCGAAATGGAGACCTGTGGTGGGCTCGTCAAGGATATAGAGGATGCCCTGATTTTCGGTGCGGGCGAGATGCGCGGCTAGTTTGAGGCGCTGGGCTTCGCCGCCGGAGAGCGTGGTGGCGGATTGCCCGAGGCGGAGATAGCCGAGACCGATTTCATTCAGGATGCGGAGCTTGGAGACGACTTTGGGAACGCCGTTAAAAAAAGCCAGAGCCTCGCGCGCGGTGAGTTGCAGAACTTCGTGGACGTTTTTGCCGCGATAACGCACATCGAGGACGCTCGTTTTGAAGCGCGTGCCGCGGCACTCCTCACAGACTAGCTCGACATCAGCGAGAAACTGCATTTCGACGGTGACGGTGCCATCGCCTTGGCAGGTTTCGCAGCGGCCTCCGGGTACATTGAAGGAGAAATGGCCGGCGGTGAAGCCGCGGCGTTTAGAGTCGGGAGTGGCGGCGAAGACTTCGCGGATGGAATCGAAGGCTTTGAGATACGTGGCGGGATTCGAACGCGGAGTGCGGCCGATGGGCGATTGATCGACGATGACGACTTCGCGAATTTGCGCGTCGCCTTCAAGACGGTCGCAGAATTCTTTGAGGCTGCCGCCGGTGCGTTTGGCGGCGAGAGCGCGGTAGAGGACGTCGTGGACGAGAGTGGATTTGCCGGAGCCGCTGACGCCAGTGACGACGGTGAGATTGCCGAGCGGGAACATCAGATCGATATTTTGAAGATTGTGAAGAGTGGCGCCGTAGAGGCGGAGAAATTTTCCGGTGGGCTTGTGGCGATTGTTGGGGACAGGAATGGTTAAATCGCCGCTGAGGTAGCGGCCCGTGAGGGATTTGTGTTCCGCGAGCATGGCTTCGTAGTTGCCGGAGAAGAGCAATTTGCCGCCGAGTTCGCCAGCGCCAGGGCCGAGATCGATGACATGATCGGCGGCGCGAATGGTGTCGGGGTCGTGTTCGACGACGAGGACGGTGTTGCCGAGATCTCGCAAGGATTTGAGGATGTCGATGAGGCGCTGGGTGTCGCGCGGGTGCAGGCCGATGGAAGGTTCGTCGAGAACGTAGAGCGCGCCGACCAGATGAGAACCGAGAGAAGTGGCAAGCTGGATGCGCTGCGATTCGCCGCCGGAGAGAGTGGAAGTAAGGCGATCGAGGGTGAGGTAATCGAGGCCGACTTCATCGAGGAATTGGAGGCGAGTGCGAATTTCTTCGAGGATCTTTTCGGCGACTTTGGCTTGTGCGGCGGAAAGAGTAAGTGTGGCGAGGAAGGCGCGAGCTTCTTTTACGGTGAGCTTGGTGAGTTCGGTGATGGAGCGGCCAGCGACGCGGACGGCGCGGGCTTCGGGGCGAAGGCGCGTGCCGTCGCACTCCGGACACGTCGCGTAACCGCGGTAGCGGCTGAGAAACACGCGGACGTGCAATTTGTATTTTTTGCGCTCGAGCCAGTTGAAGAAACCCTTTACGCCTTCGAAATTGTTTTCGGGATCGCCTTCGAGAACGAGGCGGCGTTGTTCGGCGGTGAGCTGGCGCCAGGGGACGTTGAGCGGGATGCCGCGGCCGCGGGCCCATTTTTTCACGTCCTGGAGTAGAGCGCGGTAACGCGGTTTGGTCCAGGGTTCGATCGCGCCATCGTCGAGCGATTTGCTGGAGTCTGGGACGACGAGGTTGAGATCGAAGTCGATGGTGTTGCCGAAGCCCTGGCAGCGCGGGCAGGCGCCGTACGGATTGTTGAAGGAAAAAAGGCGGGGCTCGGGCTCCTGATACAGCGTGCCGTCGTTTTTGCATTCGAAGCGTTCGTTGAAAGAGAGGCGCTCGGCGGGACTGCCAGCGGAGTCCGCGATGAATTCGAGGATGGCTTCGCCGTGGCCTTCGCGGTAGCAAATTTCGATGGAGTCCGTGAGGCGCGAGCGCGACTCGGGATTGACGGAAAGGCGGTCGACGAGAACATAGACGGGCTTCGAAAAATCCACGTCGAGAAGTGTCTCCGGGGAAGAAAATTCGTGGACCCGGCCGGCTTGATAAAGACGGTTGAAGCCGCGCTTCTGGATGTCGCCGAGGGCTTGCTTGAGCGCTTCTTGCGGAGGCGCGGGGGATGTTTTCTTGGGGACGCGGCGGGCGCCGCCAGTGGCTTGTGACTGGGCGATACGAAGCAGATACATGATGTAAAAACGGCGGTCTGGGGAGAGAGAGAGAACGCGGGAGGCGATTTCATCGGGACTGTCGCGGCGGACTTCGGCGCCGCACTTGATGCAGAAGGTTTGGCCGCAGCGCGCGAAGAGGAGGCGGAGATAGTCGTAGACTTCGGTGGAGGTGGCGACCGTCGAGCGCGGGTTGCGCGTGGAATTTCTCTGGCGAATGGCGACGGCGGGAGCGATGCCGGAGATTTCGTCCACGTCGGGCTTTTCCATGCGCTCGAGAAATTGGCGAGCGTACGCGGAGAGAGATTCAACGTAGCGGCGCTGGCCTTCGGCGTAAACGGTGTCAAAAGCGAGCGAGGATTTGCCGGAACCGCTGACACCGGTGACAACGGTGATGGCATTGTGGGGAATTTCAACGGTGATGTTGCGAAGGTTGTGAACGCGGGCTCCGCAGACGCGGATAACCTCTTGTTCGCTGAGCACGGGTGTGAGTTCTTTAGTGGCCAAAGCGAAGCCCAGACAGAGCGCTTAAAGCGCACAGTCTAAAACTTAAAGTATACGACTTGGGGAAAGTGGGAGCAAACGCAGGTCTTCATGACATCTCTGCAGGTCTTTTCGAAGCAACCTTGCATTAGCTCCGCGCACACTACGGCTCTGGAATGAGACTGATGGTGCCAACCCCGCCTTCGACTTTAAGGTGGATGGTGACGGGAGTCTTGCCGTAGAGATCATTGGTGTACTCGTCGCCATCGTGATTGAGACCGTGCGCGTCGATGGTGCCGATTCCGCCGGAGGCGTTGACGATGACGCCGATGTTTTTCGGCAAGCGGATGTTGGCTTCGCCGACGCCGCCTTCGATATCCGCCGTGAGATCAGACTTGCGGTTGCCGGTGAGATCGACGTCCACCTGGCCGGCGCCCATATCCAGATTGAGGCGGGTGACGTCAATATCGCGCAGGCGCAAATTGCCGTGGCCCGCGCCCATGTCAATCTTGATCTCGAGCGGAATGTCATTGGCGAGGTGAAGAGTCCAGTGGTTGTCGGATGTCGAGCCGAAGTGCTTGTCGGTGTCTTGCTGCGTGATGTTCAGGTCGCCGGTTGTGCCGGAGACGGAGTAATCCACCTGGGGAGTCCCGGCGGATGAGCGATAGTCGAAATCAGCTTCGAGAAGATGGCTGGAACCGCCGCTCAGGTCGAGATCACCAGCGCCCATGTCCAGAGAAACGCGCACGGACTTGGCATTCTGGCGGTCAACGGTTCGCGACTGATGCTGCATGGAGTAGTCAGAGCTGTTATGCCAACGCCTATATTTTCGGCCGTGCCCCAGAAGAACGACCAGAACGATTATGAATGCAATCGCACCAAGGCTCGCGCCCGTCGAGGAACCGCCTGGCGCATTAGGATTTTGGCGCCACCGCCAGTGATCCCAAATCGTTCCGAGGCCGATGAAGATCAGGATGAGCGGCCAATAGGTCCACAGAATGGGCCAGGGATCGAAGTTGGGATGCCAATTGGCATAAAGAAAAATCGCGCCTAGCGCGATGAGAAAAACCGGAAAAACCAGTGAAGCGCGCCGGGGAGTGCCGTCTTGAGCCATCACACACCTCTTCACTTTGTACTACGCACGAACGGACAAAAAAGTTCAGGATTTTACAAGTAAACCGTTCTCTCTGGAGATTACTGGCCCGCCCCTGGATGGTCAACAAGCTGGACTGCCCGGAAGGAAATGTGCCTTTGTGCTAGAGTGCCGCGAAGGGTTGGAACCGCAGGCGAAGAACGAGAACGAGGCTCGGCGATGGCAATTTTTGAAAGAGTGATCTGGATTGTGCTGGATAGCGTGGGCATAGGTGAATTGCCCGACGCGGCGGACTATGGGGATGTGGGCCGAACAACTTTGGGACACATCGCGGAGTCGCGACCACTGGCGTTGCCGAATCTGGTGAGGCTCGGGCTTGCAAATATAGCGCCGCTTGCGCATCTGCCCGCCACGGCATCGCCGATTGCGGCGTATGGCAAGGGCGCGACGCGCTCGCCGGGAAAAGATACGACTGCGGGTCATTGGGAGATGGCCGGCGTTTGGCTGGATCAGGCCTTCCCCGTTTATCCGCACGGCTTCCCGCGAGAAATAATAGCGGAATTTGAAAAGCAGATTGGGCGCGGGACGCTCGGCAACAAACCTGCTTCAGGCACGGAAATCATCAAGGAACTTGGCGAAGAGCACGTTCGCACAGGTAAGCCGATTGTTTACACTTCGGGCGACAGTGTTTTTCAAATTGCCGCGCATGAAGACGTCATTCCGATCGCGGAGCTTTATCGCATGTGCGAGATTGCTCGAAAGGTGCTCGACGGGCCGAATCGCGTTGGGCGCGTGATTGCGCGTCCGTTCGCAGGTACTCCGAGACATTTCGCGCGCACGACGCGACGGCATGACTACGCGGTTGATCCGCCCAAACCGATGCTGCTGGATGTGCTTGCAGAAAGAGGCGTGCAGGTCTTTGGCATTGGCAAAATTCATGACATTTATAACGGGCGCGGCGTGGAGAAGTACGTCACGACGACCGGCAACGCCGACGGGATGGCGAAACTTACAGCGGCTCTGCGCGACAGAAAGAGAGGATTGATTTTCTGCAACCTCGTGGATTTCGACATGTTGTACGGGCATCGCAAGGACGTCGAAGGCTTCGCGCAATCTCTGGAAGAGTTTGACCGAATGCTTGCACCGTTCCTGGCGCTTCTGGGCACCACTGATTTGTTGATGATTACCGCGGATCACGGCTGCGATCCCGATCCGCGCTGGCCGACGACGGACCATTCGCGCGAGTACGTGCCGATCCTGGCGTATTCGCCGGGAAGCGGCGCGGGGGTGAATCTGGGTGTGCGGCAAACGCTGGCGGACATGGGGCAGACGGTGGCGGAAAATTTCGGCGGAGCGATTCCCCACGGAAAGAGCTTTCTCCACGATATCAGTTGATTCACGACTTCCTCATGTGGTGGCAGCCAACCAGGAATGGGCTTGAATGCGCGTGCCGGAAACGCTAACGTCGCTGCGGCTTGAAATCCTTGGGCAGAGTCGAGGGAACAATCGTGGCAAATCCTAAGTGGATGGGTTGGTTTGGCGGCGTAGTGGCTTTGGCGTTTTTGCTGACGCTCGTGAACAACGGCGCTGGAGCGTTCAAGAGCGTAGCCGAGCAGGAAGCGCGGAAACAGGACGCGAATAACATGGCGCCGCCAATCCATTTGACCGCCGAACAGGATCATCAGGGCCTTATGGATTTGTTGCACATCACTTCCCTGCGCCGGGGCGCCGATGGCGATCCGAAGTCGCCTTACGCGGCGAACTATGACGAGACGAAGGCGAATCCGTATCCAAAGCTGCCGGACCCCTTGAAGTTGAACAACGGAAAAGAGGTGAAGACAGCGAAAGTGTGGTGGGCGCAACGGCGGCCGGAAATCGTTGAGGATTTCGACCGAGAGATTTACGGCCGCGTGCCGAAAGAAACGCCGGAGGTCGTTTGGGAAGTGGCGAGTGCAGTCCATGAAATGAACGCCGATGTGCCGGTGATCACGAAAAAGCTTTTGGGGCATGTCGATAATTCCGCGTATCCGGCGATCAAGGTGGATATTCAACTTTCGCTGACGACGCCGGCCAACGCGCTCGGGCCTGTGCCGGTGATCATGGAACTGAGTTTCAGCCCCGAATTTATGGCCGCGATCGCAAAGCGCTTTCCAGAGATGACCGCTGCGGCGCAGAAAGGGCCAACGTGGCAGCAGCAAGTTTTGGCGAAAGGCTGGGGCTACGCGGCGCTGATTCCCACCAGCGTGCAAGCGGATAAAGGCGATGGGCTGACCGAAGGAATCATCGGCCTGGTCAACAAAGGGCAGCCGCGCAAGCTGGACGATTGGGGGGCGCTGCGCGCTTGGGCCTGGGGAGCGAGCCGCGCGATGGATTATTTCGAGACGGACAAAGCCGTGGATGCCAAACAAATTGGGATCGAGGGGCATTCGCGCTACGGCAAGGCGGCGCTGGTGACAATGGCGTACGATCCGCGTTTTGCGATTGCGTACATTAGTTCTTCCGGCGCGGGCGGAGCCGCTCTGTATCGCCGGAATTTCGGAGAACAAATCGGCAACGTTGCGGGAACGGGCGAATATCATTGGATGGCCGGAAATTTCTTGAAATATGCAGGACCGTTGACGCCGAACGATTTGCCCGTGGATTCGCATGAACTGATCGCGTTGAGCGCGCCGCGGCCGGTGTTTATCGGCGGCGGCGCGACGAAGGGCGACGGCTGGGTGGACGCTCGCGGAATGTTCTTGGCAGCGGTTGGCGCCGGGCCGGTCTACCCGCTGCTTGGAAAAAAAGATTTGGGAACGACAGAATTTCCGCCGATCGAGACTCCGCTCATCGACGGGGATATTGCTTTCCGGCAGCACAGCGGCGGCCACACTCCCGCACCGAATTGGCCAACCTTCCTGACTTTTGCTGGTCGCTACATAAAAGGGCCAGGAGTTTCAGCCGGCGCGGCTGCAAATCCCACTCGCCCGTAGGCCGGATGCAAACTTGAACTCACCGACCGTGAAGTCTGGAAACCGCTTGGACTGAGTGCGCTGGGGTTTCATGAACGGGTTGGCCAGGAAAAAACTCAGCACCATGCTGAAGCTGCCGCCCTCAGTCTCTGCTAATGAGTGTGTGCTAGTTCCCTGCGTCCGCGGTGGAGGGACCGCTGGGCGCGTAGTAGCCATTGCGCGTGCGGGCGACCAGCTTGCCCCGGCCGCGAGGGGGAATCACCTGCACCGTGACCGCGCGAAATGTTCCGTCTTTTTTGGTATTGGAAGGATAGTAGGCCAGGGTGTATTGATTGCGAATATCGTGAGCGACCTGCTCGCAGATAGCGTGCACATCATCGACGCTTTCCGGGAAAAAAGCCAGGCCGCCGGAAGCCTCGGCGATATGCTTTAACGCTCTCATGGCGGTGTTCCTGTCTTTTCGTTTTTCGTCGCCGAGAAGTCCGATCGTGTAAATCACCGTGTTCGTCTTCTGGATCTCGCGAAGAGTTTTTTCGAGGGAGTAATGGCTGGAATTGTCTTCCCCGTCGGTGACCACCAGCAAAACCTTTTTGTCCTTGGTGGCTTTTTTGAGGTGGTCGAGGGAGCCGACAATGGCGTCGTAAAGGGCGGTGCTGCCGCGTGAATCAATGCGTTCGAGGGCCTCTTTCAGTTCGGGAATGCTATTGGTGAAATCCTTGTCCAGGTCGAGATAAAAATCATCGTTGAAGTTGACGACGAAGGCCTCGTCCTGCGGGTTGCTGGACTCGACCATGGTGAGAGCCGCTTCGTTTACGCGGGGCCGTTTGTCGCGCATGCTGCCGCTATTGTCGATCACCAGGCCCATGCTGACGGGAACGTCTTCACGCTTGAAGGTCGCGAGCTTTTGCTCGACCTTATCTTCGTAAACCCTGAAATTTTCGGCTTTCAGCCCGTCCGCGAACTTGCCGCGATCATCCAGGACCGTGGTATGCAGTACCACGAGGCCGACATCGACCTTGATCGTCGAGCCCTGCTTCCCCGCATCGGAGTCTTGTCCCGGAGGAAGAGGCTGCGCATTAGGGACGGGAATCTGGGCAAAACACGGCGAGGCAAACAAGGCTATTGCAGAGAAAAGCAGAAACAAATTCGAAAAACAGCGAAGGCTCAGGAGAGCAGGCTTAATGGCTGGGCGCGTAGTACCCGGTCTTTGCGTAAACATTGAGCGGGGGCAACCCTCTGGGGGCGCGCAGTTTGATCCTGATTTTTCGCCAACGTGCATCGCGGGCTTTGTTGCTCGGTCTGTATCCCAGGACATATTGATTTCGCAGCTCCATGCTGATTTTTGTGGCGATGTCCGGAAGTTCGTCAAGTTTCTCGACCGAAAATACGCGGCCTCCGGTCATCTCCGTGATTTCAGAAAGCAACGACGGACCGTTTAACTCTTCCGGGGTCCGGTCGCGATAACCAAGCGCGTCAAAAATGCCGATCGCATAGAGCTGGGTGTCCGCTTCCCTCACCAAGCGCTTGATATCGCGTTCGCTGTAGCGACTATGATTATCCCCTCCATCAGATAAGATGAGCAAGGCGCGTTTGCCGTTGTGTGCACCCCTCATTTGGCTCAGACCAAGATAGATCGCGTCCAGCAGCGCCGTGCGTCCCTTCGCGGAGGTCAGCATCAGGCTGCTCTGCAGGTCTTCAACGCTGTTCGTGAAGGCGCTAGTCAATTCCGCGCGCTCGTTGAAGCTCACCAGGAAGAATTCGTCCTGGGGGTTGGCGGTCTTGAAGAATTGCACGGCGGCTTCCCGCGCCTTGCCCACTTTGTTGGTCATGCTGCCGCTGAAATCAAAAATCACGCCGATGGAGATGGGCACGTCCTCGGAGGAGAACGTCACCACCTCCTGCTCCACGTTGTCCTCAAAGACGCGAAAGTTCTCCTTGTCCAGGCCCGTGACCAGCCGATTGTAGGGATCCGTGACGGTGACGTTAACCAGCGCGAGGTCCACGTCCATTGTCAGAGCCTTGCCCGGCTTGATCACTTGTCCGGGCGTGTCTTTCGTTACGTCGTCCTTGGGCTTGTTTTGGTGTTTCTTGTTTTCATCAGCGGGAGATTGCGATTGGGGCGCGGCAAGGATTACCGCGCGCGACGCGACGAGGCAGGCGAATAACAGGACGACGACGGAAAAACTAAAAACGCGAAACCCATCTCGATCGCGTTTCACGGCACCCCCATCGTTCCGGTAACCCGGAACGGCCGCGCGGCTCGGTCTATTCGCGATTCTACCACCCGCGCAAGCGAAGACAAGGCAAATCCCGTACTAGCCTCCGGTTCGTACCGGGTTTTCGATCGAGACACTCCCAAAGTGACGTGAGTCATCGTCAACACCCGGGTACGAAACTTGGGCGCTACAAAGATGGCAAACACTTAGCAGCTCGCGCCTCTTAGGCAATGACTCCGAGGAGTGCCCAAATATTCCCGAATGTGGGAAACTCAGGGTCATGGGAGATTCACGGGCATGAATTCGGAAAGTCCTGAGGTCGTCATTGTCATCCCTGCGCGCTTTGGCTCTACGCGGCTGCCCGGCAAGCCACTCGTTTCGCTGGCCGGCAAACCGATGATCCAGCAGGTCTACGAGCGCGCCAAGATGGCCGCGCGAGCCGGCCGGGTGATTGTGGCAACGGACGATGAACGTATCGTGAAAGCCGTGGAAAGCTTCGGCGGCGAGGCCCGCATGACGCGCCCGGACCACCGCACCGGGACCGAGCGCGTCGCCGAAGTCGCGGCCCATGAAAAGGGCGATGTGTTTGTGAACGTGCAAGGAGACGAACCGCTGCTGGACCCAGCGGCGGTCGATACGGCGATCAGTGCCCTGCTCGAGGATCCTGCCGCGGCGATTGCCACTGTGGCTACTCTAATCAAGACACCCGCGGATATCATGGACCCCAACGTAGTAAAGACCGTCCTCGATTTTGAAAACAATGGACTCTATTTTTCGCGCGCGCCGATCCCCTGGGTACGCGACACCGCGAGCAAAATACAAGTTCGGCACTTGAAACACCTGGGCCTGTACGTCTTCCAGCGGGACGCCCTCCTGGAATATCCCACGCTGCCGCAGGGAGAACTCGAGCGCATCGAGCAGCTCGAACAGCTCCGCTGGCTCGAAAACGGCTGGAAGATTCGCGTGGCCGAAGTGGAGCACGACGCGGTAAGCGTGGACGTGCCCGAAGACGTGGCCCGCGTCGAAAAACTCCTGCAAAAATAAAGCCGCCCGGCCAACATCAGTCGGGCGGCGGCGTTTCGAATGCGTGCCCGTTATTGCGTTTGCGCGGTTAGCACGCCAGCGGTCACGCGGCTGGGACCGGTCCCCATGAGCAAGATTGTGCTGGGATTGGCGATGTAAGCGAAGTAATTAATTGTGGTAGTTGGACTACCGTTGATGGTGGCGATGAATGCGCTGTGCATTCCCGTGCTGCCGGTTCCATCACCACCGATCGTGATAACCCCATTGAAGGCGTTGTTAAAGAATTGCTTGGTCGCGCCGAATTCATTGAAGTCCGCCGCTCCGTTAGGACTTGTGCCACCGGTTGCGAGCGCGCCAACAAAATCCTCTTCTTGGCCGTTGTTGTCTACCCCACTCCAATTAAACGCATAGTTCGCTGCCAGCCCGCTGGAAGAAAATGGAGCGCCGGTTTGCGCCAGGAGGGTACCGTCCGCAACAACGGCAACGCCACCGGCTGTGCTGACATCCTGAACAACGCCTTGGGTCGCCGAATTCAAATAGAAAACGAAGGTGTATGTCCCCGTGTTTTGGACCGTATCGGTAAAAGTCAAGGTGCCGCGGCCAGAGTTGTCGCCATCGAGTGTGACGGTTCCACCGCTCAAGAGAGGAAGCGATCTCACGCTCGCACCATCGTTGCTGTCGATCAGAATATTCGTCAGGCCTCCGCCGGTGGCGGTCAGGCGCCCGCCGCGTGTGAAGGGGAAGCCAGAAGTAACATCAGAGCCGGCCATGACAAAAACAAAGCTGCTGCTGTTGAACGAGGTGACATCATTGGGAGTGCCGGCTTGCTGCGCGACGGCTTCGCCGAGGATTGTTCCAGGGTTTGCGGCATCTGGGTCTATACACATAAGTTGTACACGCTGGCCGTCGATGACATAGTAGACGTAGTCAATTCCGCCGATGGTGGCCGTGCCCCTTCCGGTCCCCGGATTGTTGTTGTCTATTACATAGCTCCCGCCCGAAATCGAAGCTTTGGAAATCAAGCTACCGGCTTCGTTTATGTCCTCAAAGCTCCCGCTGGAAAAGCTGCCGGCCCCATTGGGAATAAAATCACCAACGATGGAAATGGCATTCCCTGTGCCGTCCGGGGCGACTCCCGCAAAATCGAAGACGTATGTGCCAGTGGCCAGAGTCGTCGCGCTTTGAAGGGTGAAGCTCCCGCTCGCCGTCTCGCTGTCATCCGCAATCATGTCCACCATATAACCGTCGGTGGGGGAGCTCAGGCTTATGCTGTATTGAATTGTATTGCCGGCGGTTATGAGGCTCAAGGTTCCGCGGCCATCGGCGTTGATGGCGTAGCTGCCGCCGGTAAGCGCAAAGGTGTTGTCCGCGCCAAATTTATGAACGTCTTCCAAACCCCCGCTGGCCGCAATATTACCCTTGCCGTCGGCAATGAATACCCCGACCCGTGAGAAGCTGTCAAATGAAGAAGTAAAATTATTCGGATCGAAAACCGTGCCCGTCATGGCGAAAACGTATGCACCATTCAAGCTGGCGTTGGTGAAACCTCCGGTGGGCGGCGGGGGAGCTATGATGTTAGAGCTGCCGCCACCGCAGGCTGTGGCCCAAGCCGCTGCAAAAGCGCTGACAACCAGCAGCAGGCGCTTCATCGCGCACCTCTCGGCACATGCACGCCAGGCATTTGGAGTACTTGGCCCTTGGTATTGCGCACGGTGACGGATTGCGATCCCTTTTCAATAATGCGCGCAGCAAACGTGCTGCTTTGGCCGAAAGACATGACTTCCCCCGTGACGCGAACGGAATCTCCCGCCTTGAGCGCGAAATGGTTTTGCTCGAGAAGTCTCGCGTTGCCGATATGTACGTCGACCGGGCCGTAGACGGTCTGAATGGTCATGTGCGTGCCAATGGGTGGCAAGGTGGAATCCGCAGGGTAAGAAATAACCTTGCCCACGAGAGTGGTCTCGCGGTTCACTTCGTAAGAGGTGTTAGCCTGCGCCACCGGCGCTTGTTTTTGTTGTGCGCCGGAAAAGGAAGCGGATAGAAGCGCGCCTGCGATTGCAGCACTGCCCAAGAACAACCCGATTTTCAAATTCATTGCCCGTTCCCCACCTTCGCGAGACTCTCGAAAAATCTCTCGGGATAGCGTCGCCCGGGTTTACGCCGCAGGCCTACGCTGATGCTCCATTGCTTTGATGATCACAGCAAGAAAAACGCTTTCCGCGAACGGCACATTTTGTTCAAGTAAGCAACTCTCTCCGTGGCACAGTTAAATAGACTTTCTCCTCCTGCATGGGTCTAACCCGCTTGACGCGCAGAAGTTTCGCCGCATTCCTGACTACTTTCCTCGGTCCTGCAATTCGCTCTCGCTCCAAGTCACCTCATCCGAATTTCCCGATCCCCAAAATCATTACTTCGATTTGACAGCCGTGCGCATTCCGATGATAATTATGCGTACGTCACTCCTGTGGAGGGCTGATAAGCTCGGCGGACTGGGGAATCCCAGGCGCGGGCTGCATGGATGGCGCCAAAATATATTTTTGTTACCGGCGGTGTTGTTTCCTCGCTTGGAAAGGGAGTTGCAGCTTCCTCCATCGGTTGTCTCCTCGAAAGTCGCGGTTTCAAAGTCACCCTTCAGAAATGTGATCCGTACCTGAACGTCGATCCCGGTACGATGAGCCCGTTTCAGCATGGCGAAGTTTTCGTGACTGAAGACGGCGCGGAGACCGACCTCGACCTCGGCCACTACGAGCGCTTCACCCACGCCAAGCTTTCCCGCGACAACAATTGGACCACCGGCCGCATCTACGAAACCATTCTCACCAAGGAACGCCGCGGCGACTACCTCGGCAAAACCGTCCAGGTCATCCCGCACGTCACCGACGAAATCAAAGCCACCATCAAAAAAGTCTCCGATGAAGTAGACGTTGTCATCGTCGAGATCGGCGGTACGGTCGGCGACATCGAGTCGCTTCCCTTCCTCGAAGCCATCCGCCAAATGCGCCTCGAACTAGGCGCGGAGAACACGCTCTTCGTCCACGTCACGCTTGTCCCCTTCATCGCCGCCGCCGGCGAACTGAAAACCAAGCCCACACAGCACAGCGTAAAGGAAATGCTCGGCATCGGGATTCAGCCGGATATTTTGCTTTGCCGCAGCGACCGCCACATTGCCGCCGATCTCAAGAAAAAAATCGCGCTCTTCTGCAACGTCGCCGAAGCCTGCGTCATTTCCATGGAAGACGTGGACACAATTTATGCGGTACCTGTAGAACTCAGCCGCGAAGGACTCGACGCGCAAATCCTCCGCCATCTAAAGCTCGAAGAGCGCCCTTCGGACATGCGGCCCTGGCTGGATCTTGTCTACCGTATGCACAATCCCGCCGGCGAAATCCGCATCGCCGTAGTCGGCAAATATGTCCAGCTCGAAGATGCCTACAAAAGCCTGCGCGAAGCGCTGCTCCACGGCGGCTTGGCCCACAATCACAAAACCGTTCTCGAATGGATCGAAGCCGAGGAAATCGACTCTGCCGAAACCGCTGCCGCCCGCTTGCGCGGCTACGACGGCATCCTAGTCCCCGGTGGCTTTGGCAAGCGCGGCATCGCTGGAATGGTTCACACCATCCAATACGCCCGCGAAAATAAAATTCCGTTCTTCGGCATCTGCCTCGGCATGCAGTGCGCCACAATCGAATACGCCCGCGACGCCGCCGGCCTAAAACAAGCCGACAGCACCGAGTTCGATCCGCAAACGCCCCACCGCGTCATCTACAAATTGCGCGAACTCCTCGGCGTCGACGAAATGGGCGGCACCATGCGCCTTGGAGCCTGGCCCTGCAAACTTGAACCGGGATCCTTTGCCGCCAAGGCCTACGGCAAAACGGAAATCAGCGAGCGCCACCGCCACCGCTACGAATTCAATCGCGACTACGAGAAAACTCTAACCGCTGCCGGCCTCCGCATCACCGGCCGCACACCCGACGAAAATTACGTCGAGATCATCGAAGCCCCCGAACACCCCTGGTTCCTCGGCTGCCAATTCCACCCCGAGTTCAAATCCAAGCCCCTCGAGCCGCATCCGCTTTTCGCCGCCTTCATAGGCGCAGCTCTGGAGCACAAAAAGGCTCGTTCCCGTCCGGCAACCGAACAGCCGCGCATCCAAGCCCCCGCCATCGCCCCTCACGCCAACGCCTAACCACGCGGCTTTGTAGTGCCTCAACATGCCGCACCCGTTTTGCAGTACCGCGTCAAGTGCGAGCCTGCAGCATGTCTACTTCGTATTCCACCATTTCCGCGTTGCGACCCCGCAGAGTTAAGCAGGAGTTACGCTAATGGAGAACCAATGTCTAGTTGGATTGCTCAAGTATGAACCAGTCGCCACTGATCTTTTTGTATCTGTAGCCATAGGACGTCGAATTCCCGTACATTCCGGTGCCGGAATCCTTTCGCTCGACACATGCTGGTTCAGTGGGCTCAGAGCCATGATCGGGTTGTCCACAGTGAAGGTAGCCAACGCTAACGCCCGAAGGAACAATTCCCCAGGTGTAGACAATGAGCACGGCCTCCTTTGACTTCCCTTCGCTGTTTGCACCTTCCTGCACCCCCGCCCGCCGGAACAGTCTTTTGTATTCTTCCCATCGTACCCGGGAGATGCCCCACTCCGACTCCGGACGAGGCCATGCGACGCTATCCTGAGTCCACAAAAAATCTGGAGCTATACGGCTCATCTGCGGATCTTCAGCCAACATCCCCGTGAGGCGCTCAAGGTTAGGCCGCTGCCTGTAAAACTGTTTTTCGAGCGTCTTGTCGCTCGGTTCATGGGGTCCGACCCACCAGGCGAGAAGCGCAATCGCGCCAACAATGAGCACGGCAACAAGTCCGAGGATTTTAAGCCACTTCATGAAGCGCCACCGGCAACTTTACCGTCGAAAATTGTGTTCGGCAACAAGGCTGCTAACAGTGGATAAGCCCCATAACCGGCCAACGACCCGCAACGGCAATCGACCAATTCTCCAAATCAAACCCGCGTATGCTATCTTCGATAGCTTCGATGATCCCCGCTCATGACATTTCTCTCGGCTCCCTGCGCTTGGGTATCGGCAACCCGCTCTTTCTCATTGCTGGACCCTGCGTTATCGAAAGCGAAGCCCACGCCCGAAAAATTGCCGAAAAAGTTGCCAAAATTGCCTCCGATTGCGGGATCCCTTACATTTTCAAAGCTTCGTACGACAAAGCCAACCGCTCTTCCGTGGAAGCCTTCCGCGGCCCCGGCCTAAAAGAAGGCCTGCGCATCCTCGCCAAAATCAAATCCGATCTAAACCTTCCGATCCTCACCGACATTCACGAATCCTCCCAAGCCCAACCCGCCGCCGAAATCTGCGACATCCTCCAAATCCCCGCCTTCCTAGCCCGCCAAACCGATCTCCTGTTAGCCGCCGCAAAAACCGGCCGCATCATCAACGTCAAAAAAGCCCAATTCCTATCCCCCTGGGACATGGCCAACGTCGTCGAAAAAATCGCCAGCACCGGCAACACCGACATCATCATCACCGAACGCGGCACCTCCTTCGGCTACCAAAATCTGGTCGTCGACATGCGCTCCTTCCCCATCCTTCAAAAGCTAGGCTATCCCGTAGTCTTCGACGTAACCCACTCCGTCCAACTTCCCGGAGGCCAAGGCCACGCCAGCGGCGGACAACCCGAATTCATCGAACCCCTAGCCCGCGCCGGGGTAGCCGCAGGCGTCGACGGCATCTTCCTGGAAACCCACGACAACCCCGCCGAAGCCCTCTCCGACGGCGCCAACGCCCTCCCGCTCTCGCAACTCCCCGCCCTGCTCAAACGCCTAAAAGAACTCTCCACCGTCGTCCGCCGCTGGAGCGTCCAATGACCCCAAGCCTTTGCAGCAGCCCCATGTCTGCGAGTGTAGGGGCACGATACATCGTGCCCGCCTTACACAGTTCGCCGATGCGTCCCCGTTTTTCACCACTCACAACCCACCGGTCACCACTCACGAATCCTCACTCCCGAGTCACCACACCATGAGCCTCGAGACCGCCCGCCGCGTTCTGAAAATCGAAGCCCAAGCCATCCAAGATGTCTTCGCGCGCCTGGACGAATCTTTCGAAAGAGCCGTGGACCTCCTCTTCGCCTGCAAAGGCCGCGTAGTAGTCACCGGCATGGGCAAATCCGGCCTAATCGCCCGCAAGATTTCCGCCACCCTCTCCAGCACCGGCACGCCATCGTTCTTCCTCCATCCCGCAGACGCCCTCCACGGCGATCTAGGCATGCTCACCCGCGGCGACGCCATTCTCGCTGTTTCCTACGGCGGCGAAACCGAGGAGATCATTCAATTGCTCGAAGCTTTAAAGCGTTTAGAAGCCCCACTAGTCACGCTTACCGGCAAAATCCACTCAACTCTAGCCAAAGCCAGCGACGTAGCCCTCGACGTCAGCGTTCGCGAGGAAGCGTGCTCGCTGAACCTTGCGCCGACTGCGAGCACCACCGTAGCGATGGCCGTCGGCGATGCCCTGGCTGTCTCGCTGCTCGAACGGCGTGGATTCCAGCCCGAGGACTTTGCCGAGCTTCATCCCGCAGGCCGCCTCGGAACGAAACTTCTGCGCGTCGAAAATAAGATGCACGCTGGCAACGCTCTCCCGCGCGTTGCAGTGGATACGCCGATGCCCGAGGTCATTCACGAAATGAGCCGCAAAGGTCTCGGCATGACCACCGTCCTCGAACTCGACGGCCGCCTGGCAGGCATCGTCACCGACGGCGACTTGCGCCGCCTGATGGAAAAACATCGCGGCGCAACTCTGGAAATGTCCGCAGGCGCCGCAATGACTCGCAATCCACAGACCATCGGCCCGCACGTCCTCGCCAGCGAAGCGCTCAACTTGATGGAAAAACGCAAGATTACTTCGGTCGTGGTTGTTGACGAAGGCACACGAGTTGTGGGCGTTTTGCACCTCCACGATCTTTGGGGGCTTCAGCTCGTTTAGCCACCCCAACCCTGAAAATTGTCTCTAGGATTAAAGAACCGCCGCGGCGAAGAACTTTCGCGACGGCGGTTCACATTTTGCGCAGGATTCGCCAGATTAGCAGCGACGCGCCAGTCAGGTATCGCCCCACGCCAATCATGGCTTTGCCGAACATGCTCCAGAAGAGGCTTCCCGGCGGTCTTCTCCCAGCCGCGCCCGATCGACCTACTTTGCGGCGCGCATGGCCCGGACGATGAAATCCTGCACTGGCTGGCTGATGCTGTAACTCTGCCGCGGCTGTTCCGGCCAGTTGCCCTGATCCGTCCACATCTTGTTCAGTCCCTTCTGGATTTCCGGATCGCCGCCCGTAAATCCTTCCAGAAGTTTTCTCCAACGCGTCGCAAGCGCCTGCGCTTTCGGGCCCGCTGGATCTTCCCCCAACGCGACTTCCACATCAGCGATAAGCGCCGCCCATTCCCGCGAAACCTTTTCCTGGAGTTCCGGCGACCACAGCTTCTTCCGTTCCTCCACTTTTTCCTGCGCTTCCGGGCTGTAATACTTTTTCGTCCAATCCGTGCTGTTTTGCATTTCGATCTCCTGAATGATGATTCGCAAGAGCCGCCAGTCCTGATCACCCTTCGGCTGAAAGGAGTTCTGCGCGTTGCTGATCGCTTGAATCGCCTTGTCAATCTGGCGGCGTTTCTCCGCAAGCACGTTCTTCTGACGGCGCAGAGCTTCGGACAGCCTGGTTTCCGCGGCTAGCAGACTCTTGATCTGTTTTAGAGGCATACCCAGAAATTTCAGCACCACGATCTGTTCCAATCGCGCGAAGTCGCGTTCGCCATACAGGCGGTAACCGGCGTGCGTTCGCTGCCTCGGCCGCAACAATCCCAGCCGGTCGTAGTGATGCAGCGCCCGCACGGTTACCCCTGCCTGCCGGGCAAACTCCTGCGTGTGATACAGCTCCTTGGTGCTTTCTTTCACGGCCAACCTCCAGGTCTGAGCGTCCACCCTGACGTTACGTCAGGGTCAAGCCTTTTTTGTCGGCATTCCACTTGCCGTAATGAACTCGCGCACGCTTCTTCCTACCCCAATTTTCGCTTGACTCAACCCGATGCCATGAGTAGAGTTGTTTGCAGGAAGAACTCCAATCCGCGGCAGCCGACTGGCTGCCATTTTTGTTTTTGAGGCCCAGTAGCACAGCCACTCCTGGCTGTGCGCTCCGACGTCGCGCTACTCCCGCTCTCCTCTCCTCTACCCCAACGCGACCGAAGCCGCAAAGCCCAGCAACTTTAATCCAGGCTCGAGGACTGTGCTCTTTCTCGGCCATGCGAAAGTAAAGCCTGACGCCGCCCAGTTACAGGCCACCTTCGCCTCAAAACACCGCTTTCCGAGCAAGATTTGGAGGCCCAGTAGCACAGCCACTCCTGGCTGTGCGCTCCGACGTCGCGCTACTCCCGCTCTCCTCTCCTCTACCCCAACGCGACCGAAGCCGCAAAGCCCAGCAACTGTAATCCAGGCTCGAGGACTGTGCTCTTTCTCGGCCATGCGAAAGTAAAGCCTGACGTCGCCCAGTTACAGGCCACCTTCGCCTCAAAACACCGCTTTCCGAGCAAGAGTTATGTATACTTCCAAGCCATTTAGAATCAACACTTACACGCACGCCCATAAGCGCAGATTCTAAGAGACTTACGTAAAAGTCAAAATGTTTAGAATCAACACTTACAAAAAAGGGGGATACAGCCCGGGCACAATCCCTAACAAAATGGACCGGAGCCATTGCTGACGCAGATCTTCAGCGGCCAGCGCCTGGGATAGACAGCATCCGACTCTCCCAACTCCTCTCCAACTCGCCAACTCTAATCCTACTTTCCGCCTCCGCGACTGCCGGTAGCGCAAATCTTCTTCTGTTACAATCCTGGTTCTCTATTCGCTCCTGGAGGATTCCTTGCCCCGTCTCCCGAAAGTTTCTGCTTCGCTAAGGAAGCGCGCCGCGCAAATCCAGGTCCTTCTGATGGACGTGGACGGCACCCTGACGGACGGCTCCGTCATCCTGCTTTCGCAACCCGACGGCACAGCCCTCGAAATCAAAACGTTCGACGCTCATGACGGCCAAGGCTTGACCCTCGCGCGCACGGCAGGCCTCCGCACGGGCGTCATCACGGGACGTGAAAGCCCCGCACTCTTGCGCCGCGCCACGGAAATGAAAATGGAATTCATCTATCAAAAGCAGCCGACGAAAATTCCCGCGCTGGAAGAGATCCTAAAAAAAGCGGAAGTCCCGGAGTCCGCGGTCGCTTATATCGGTGACGATCTGCCGGACCTTCCAGTCATGCGCCGCATCGGCCTGGCGATCGCAGTCGGCGACGCAGTGCTCGAAGTGAAACTTGCGGCGCACTACGTCACCAGAGCGGTTGCCGGAAGAGGCGCTATCCGCGAAGCCGTCGAGCTCATTCTCAAATCGAAAGGCATCTGGGACGAAATGATTGAGAAGGCACGGGCCTAAGCCCGCATCGCGCTTGTATCGCGACTCCTACCGTTATATGGTCCTGCTCCGTAACGGAGGCATTCATGGCGCAGCCCAGGCGTTCTCGCGTTCAGGTGCTCACCTATCTCGTCATCGTTTTTGCGTTCAGCTCGTTTTTCTATTTCCTTATTCTTCACTCCGGCAGTCTGGGATACGGCCGCGGCATGTACGTCTTCGGTCTCATGTGGTGCCCTGCTCTCGCGGGCATGCTCACTTTGCGCCTGAATGGCCGCAGCATCTCTGAGCTTGGCTGGAAGTGGGGCGAAACCAAATACCAGGTCCGCAGTTGGTTCATTCCTTTGCTCTACGCATCTATTGCCTATGCCATCGTCTGGATTTTTCACTTCGGCGCGTTTGGCAATCCCGAATTCTACGATTCGCTCACGAAGTCGATGCATCTCGGCGGGCCTCCGTGGATTTCGATCGTGCTGGGAATTGCTCTGATCGGAACCTACGGCCTGGTTCGCAGCGTTTCCAGCGCCCTCGGTGAGGAGATCGGCTGGCGTGGCTTTTTGGTTCCCGAGCTCGCGAAGACCACTTCCTTCACCGCGACCTCTCTCATCAGCGGCGTCGTCTGGTCCCTCTGGCACTATCCCATCCTCATTTATGGCGACTACAACGCCGGCACTCCCACCTGGTATGGCCTCACTTGTTTCACCGTGATGGTCATTTCCATGAGTTTCGTTTTTGCCTGGATACGCCTCAAATCCGGCAGCCTGTGGACCGGCGCAATTCTTCACGGCAGCCACAATCTCTATATCCAGGGCATTTTCACACCGCTAACTCGCGACACCGGCAAAACAAAGTGGTTCATCGACGAATTCGGTTGCGTACTGCCTCTCGTCGCTATCGCCTTCGCCATCTACTTCTGGCGCAAGCGCCGCGAACTTCCCTCTCAAGAGCCCATGAACCAGACGCTCGCGCCCTCCAACGCCTAAGATGAGGATCTTCAACTGCGGCACAGGGCGGCGGCACCGGCGATCCCGGCGTCGGACCCATATTTCGCAAGGACCATCGGAATTTCCGCAAACCGCTGATTCACGCACCACTTCGCCAACTGCTCGCGGATGCGCCAAAAAAATGTGCTCATCAACTCCGCAAGTCCTCCGCCAAAAATAAATACATCCGGCTCGAGCAAATCGATGATGTTGCCCGCCCAAATAGCCAGGAAATCTGCAGTCTCCCGCAGCACCTCGGTAGCAAGCGGATCGCCCAAACGAAACGCCTCGGCCACAATCTCGGCGTTCAGGGCGTCCATATTGCCGTCGACCAGCGCGAGGATTTTCGATTCGGCCGAACCGAATCCGGTTGGACTCGACGCAGCATGACGAAGCTCAGAAAGTCGTTCTCTTGCACGCCTCGCGATCGCGGGCCCGGAACAGTACGCCTCGATGCACCCGCGCTTTCCGCAGCCGCATTGTGGCCCGTTATAATCGATCGTCTCGTGTCCCCCCTCGGCAGCACTCCCCGTTCTGCCGTGATATATACGTCTGTCAAAAACGATTCCGGTTCCGATGCCGGTGCCAAGCGTCGCGTAAAAAACGTTTCGATAACCAACGCCGGCGCCCCAAATCGCCTCGGCCAGCGCCGCCGCATTCCCGTCATTATCCACTCGCGCAGCCAATCCAAAAACGCGTTGGACTTCCGCCGCCAGCGGAAAATTCCGCCAGCACGGCACGTTGGGCGGATTGAGGATCACTCCCGTCACGGGATCGAGCGGCCCCGGCGCGCAAATTCCGATGCCGGTGAATCCAGCGCGCTCTTCGGGGTGCGCCGCGAACACGGATTCGATGCAAGTTCGCACCGCTGCGAACCCCGCTTCGGCGCTCTCGCGGGCAGGCATCGCCACGCGCGTCTGAAAAAGAATCGTGCCTTCGGCATCCACCAGCCCAGCGGCCACTTTCGTTCCGCCGATGTCCACGCCCAGCGTAATTGTGCGAGTTGCGCCCACGCTCTGAGTCCTATGATTTAGGTGCGCGAATCATTCAATACCCAATCGGTGCTGCATCTCTTCGAGCGTGTATCCCTTGGTCTCCGGATAGATGAAAAGGACTACGAAGAATTGCACCACCATCATGAAAGCGAAGATGACAAACGGAATCCCATGCGAGAATGCAAAAAGGACGGGAAAAATCCAGGAAACGATGGCGTTCATGATCCAGTGAGCGGAGCTGCCGACGCTCTGACCCTTGGCGCGCACACGGTTAGGAAAAACCTCCCCGATGTAAACCCAAATCACCGCGCCCTGCGAAATGGCAAAAAACGCGATGTACGCAATCAACAGCCACAGTAGATAATTTTGGTGACTGTGCGTCAGGAAGATTCCGGCCAGGCCCGACAAGCACGCAACCAGACCCACCGAACCGATTAGCAGCAGCGTCTTGCGGCCCAGTTTATCAATGACCGTCATCGCCAGGAGCGTGGCGCACAAATTCATAGCGCCTACCGCTACGGGGCCCAGTTCGCCAGACACCTTGGTGAATCCTGCGGCGGCAAAAATGTCATTCAAATAATAAAGAATAGCGTTAATGCCCGCGAGCTGGTTGAAAAGTCCGATCGTGATGGCAAGGAAGATCGGCAAACGGTACTTGCGTGAGAAAAGCGGCTCTGCTTTCTGGGCACGCTCGAGATGGATAGACTCGACGATTTCGTGTAGTTCGCCTTCGGGATTTGCGGAGCCCATCATCTGCAACACAGAGCGCGCCTCGTCAATCCGGTTCTGCGTGGCCAGCCAGCGTGGGCTGCGGGGAATTCCAAAAAGCATAATAAGAAACAGCACGGCCGGCACGGCGGAAACTCCGAACATCCAGCGCCAATCGTTCGCTCGCAGCCCGAGCATCGCGATGCGGTAGTTCGAGAAATACGCCAGCAAAATGCCAACCACAATGTTGATCTGAAAAAGCCCCACGAGCCGGCCCCGCCACTTGCCTGGCGCGATCTCTGCAATGTAGACAGGACCAAGCACCGACGATCCTCCAATGCCGAGCCCGCCCAAAAATCGCGACGCGACCAGGATTGGCCAGTTGACAGCCAGCGCACAACCAAGAGCGGAGAGAACGTAGAAGACCGCCAGGACGCGCAGCGTCTCCCGCCTTCCATACTTTTGGCCGATCACTCCTGCGGACATCGCTCCGATGACCGTTCCCCAAAGCGCTATCGAGACGGTGAGCCCCAGGCTGGAGGGAGACAAGTTAAACACTGCGCTGAGTTGGTGTGTCGTTCCAGCAATCACGGCGGTGTCAAAACCGAACAACAACCCGCCGAGCGCACCAACAACAGTAGCTTTGGCCAGATTGGCGTTCATTGCGGCCTCTTCGAAAATAAAATTGTCATTCGCATTTCTCCTTACGATCGCACGCCATCACTCCGCGCAGGTTCCGGCTGGAGTTTATCCAGACTCCGGTCGGGGCGGCGGACGGCTCGAGTTGCGCTCACTGCGCGTAGAAAACGCTCATGGCCCGATAAAAATTCCAATCATCCACTTTCGAGGACATCTCGAACGGAGAATGCATCGAAAGCAACGGCACTCCGAAATCAATCACTTCCATATCCTCGCGCGACATGAAGCCGCCGATGGTCCCGCCGCCGCCGACATCCACTTTATACGTGTGCGTTTGCCACGGAATGCCGTTGCGGTCCAGCAGGCCGCGGATCTTCGCGATGAATTCCGAAGGGGCGTCGAATCCTTCTCCGTAGAGCTTGATGGTCACGCCGTAGCCGAGACGCGCTGCGTTTGTAGCTTCGGAGGTGGAAGGAAAAATCGGATTAAGGCTGTCATTGGCATCCGCGGAAATCACTTGCGCATTGTGCAGCGCGCGCCGCAAATCCAAGTCGTTGTACGCCGCCCCGCGCTGCGCGCCGATAAGCCGCGCGAATGTGGAATTTAGAAATTGCGAGCCAGCTCCCGTGTTATTCACGGAGCCGACTTCTTCGAAGTTCGAAAGATAAGCTAGCGCGGCGAATTTCGGCGTACCTTTGAGGTCGATGATGGCGCGCGCGGCGCAATAGGAAGAAACACGGTCATCCTGTCCATACGCGCCTATCAGGCCGCGGTCAAAGCCAACGTCTGCGGGATGCGCCGCGGGCACGAGCGCGAGTTCCGCGCTGACAAGATCTTCCTCCTTCATCTTGTAAGTGGACGTCAAGAGCTGCGTAACCTCGACGGCGACGGAAGTTTTCTCGCCGGGAATGCTGCCGATCACGGGGTCAAGCTCCTCGCCTTGCAGCACGTTGGTGTATGTACGGCTTCGCAATTCGGTATCCGAATGGGGCGCCGCATCGGGAATCACGAAAACAGGTTCGCCCGGATTCAAACCGATGGATACGTCGATGGTGCGCCCGTCGACGGTATCGATACGGCCGACGAGCGCGAGCGGAATGTTGGCCCACTGATATTTTTTGATGCCACCGTAATATTTTGTCTTAAAAAGCGCGAATCCTCCCGCGGGATAAATCGGACGAGCCTTCAATTCGATATGCGGGCTGTCCTGGTGGGTGCCGACGACACGCGAGCCATCCACGATGGGATCGGCGCCAATCACGGCGAGGATTAAACTGCGATCGCGATTCGGAATGATCAAGCGCGCGCCAGGTTTTACTTGTTCCGGTTTAGTGAATTCGGTGAAGCCGGCAGCGCGCGCTCGGCGAATCACTTCGCGCGTGGAGCTCAGCGCCGATCTGGCAACGTCCAGATAGTTTTTGTAATCCTCGGAGAATTCTTGAACTTGCGGGCGCTCGGCCGGAGCGAGCAGAAGCCAAGCGGATTGTTTCTTCGACCAGGCATCGCCGTCGTCCTGCGCAATGAGCGTGGTGGAAAGAGCTGCGCCGAGCCCCAGCAGAAATGCGAGGACAAAAAAACGTTGCCGCCAAATCTTCATCGTGCTTTCTCCGCGTCACGCCACTGGCGTGCAAAACTGGCAACTTGCAGGGAAGGATGGTACCTCAAAATCGAGGTAGTGCGTGTTGGATCGGCGAACGCGCCGGCGGTCGTCGCGACGTCTTTTATGCCTTCCGAGAGACACGCTTGGGAAGTTGCCGGCGTTTCTGTATGATTTTGTCCCGTGGGCATTGCGCTGAGTGACGTGGAAGGCAGGGTGCTGGGCTGCCTGGTGGAGAAAGAAATCACCACGCCGGAATACTATCCGCTTTCCTTGAACGCGCTGCTTCATGCGTGCAACCAAAAATCCAACCGCGATCCCTTGATGAATCTGGACGAAGCCGCTGTACGGCAGGCCTTGCGCGGGCTAAGCGAACAGGCGCTCGCGAGGTCCGCCGGTGGAGATAGCCGCGTCGCGAAATACGAGCATCGTCTGGCGGAGGTGTTCAATTTCACGCGGCCAGAAACGGCAATCCTGTGCGAGCTGTTGTTGCGCGGGCCGCAGACGCCCGGAGAATTGCGGACCCGCGCGGAGCGCATGCATCCATTTGAGGATTTGAATGTGGTTCACACGACGTTGAAGCATTTGATGGAGCGCGAGCCGCCGCTGGTGGAGCTGCTGCCGCGACAGCCCGGCATGAAGGAAGCGCGTTATGCGCATTTGCTGTCGTCGGATCGGGAAATACAGGAAAGGGAGCCGAGACAACCAAAAGCGGAGATATCGGTATCCAACAACATTGCAGAGAGAGATGGAGTGGCGCGGCTGGAAAACGAAGTGGCGGGTTTGCGACAAGAGGTTGCCGATTTGAAGCGCCAGTTCGCTGAGTTTCGAAAACAGTTTGAGTGAGCAGCACAAGTGGTCAACGAGAACGCAAAGTGTTTTTTGTTTTTTTGAATGAAGGGTTGACACGCGCCCCTGCGAGTTCATAACATGATGCTTCACCGTTGAACTCTTGAATCTGCTGGGGACGGTTCAGAAGCCGTGCATCTTGCAGCAAAAATAAATACTTATGATCACCGTTAAAGAGCTTACGAAGAGGTACGCGCGCAACATCGCCGTAGATCACATCTCCTTCGAGATACAAAAAGGCCAGATTGTGGGCTTTTTGGGGCCCAATGGCGCCGGCAAAACCACGACCATGCGGATGCTGACGTGTTTCATGCCGCCAACGGCGGGCACCGCGACCGTGGCAGGCTTCGACGTGCTCGAAGAGCCGATGGAAGTGAAGAAGCGCATCGGCTATTTGCCGGAAACACCGCCCCTCTATCCGGAAATGCGCACGGGAGAATATCTGGAGTTCGTCGGCAGCCTAAAAGGGCTCCGGAAGCCTGAACTCGGCAAGCGAGTGGATTACGTTTGCGAGCGCTGCGCCGTGGCCGACGTGCGCGACAAGCTGATCAGCAAACTTTCCAAGGGCTACCGGCAACGCGTGGGCCTGGCGCAAGCCATTATTCATAACCCAGAAGTCCTAATTTTGGATGAGCCAACGGCTGGGCTCGACCCGAAACAAATCAACGAAACGCGAGATTTGATCAAGAGCCTTGCGGGAGATCACACGATTATCTTGAGCACGCACATACTGCCGGAAGTGGAACAGACGTGCGAGCAGGTGATCATCATTAACAAGGGGAAGGTGATCGCGACAGACTCCGTGAACAATTTGCAGAACCGGGCGCGCGGGGCTGAATCCGTGCTGGTGGAGGTGGGCGGCCGAAACGGAGACCTCGACTACGCGTCCGTGCAGAGCCGGTTGGAAAAGGTTTCTGGCGTCAGCAAGGTGGTCTTCAAGGAAAAGCGGCAGGCGCACAACGTTTTCGAGGTCGAGAGCGGAAAAGGGCGATTGGTACGCGGAGAACTGGCGCGCGCGGTGGTGGAAGCGGGCTGGGACCTCAACGAATTGCGCCCATCGGCCATGAGCCTCGAAGAAGTGTTCTTGCAACTTACCGGCCAGCCGGACGCCGCACCCAAGGAACAACCCGCGTCAAAGGGAGCGCGCAAGTGAGAAACGTCTGGATCATCTGGCGCAAGGAATTGCACAGCTACTTTGTTTCTCCGGTTGCTTACCTGTTGCTGGCGATGTTCGCGGTCATCTTCGGATTTTTCTTCTGGAACATGCTCGGCTACTTCGTGTTCACGGGGATGGAAGCGCAGATGCGCGGCGAGATGTTTCCGATGAACATAAACGAACAGGTGATTCGCCCGCTGCTATCGAACGTCGGCGTAATCGGATTGTTCTTCATCCCCATGATCACGATGCGTTTGTTCGCTGAGGAAAAGCGCAGCGGCACGATTGAACTGCTGGTGACCTCGCCGATTCGGGACGGCGAAATCATTCTTGGAAAATGGCTGGCGGCGCTGACGCTTTATAGCGGCCTGCTGTTGCTTACAGCGCTGAACTTTATTTTTCTTTTCAAATACGGGAATCCGGACTGGAAACCGCTGGCAATCGGTTATTTGGGTCTACTGCTGCAAGCCGGAGCGCTTTTGGCGATCGGGATGTTTATTTCCACGCTGACGAAAAACCAAATCATCGCGGGCGCTACGACGTTTGGAGTTTGCCTGCTGCTGTGGGTCCTTGAATGGGTAGGCGGTTACGAAACAGCAACCTGGGCGAGCGTGCTTTCGTACATGTCCGTTGTTACGCATATTGGATCGTTTTCAAAAGGGCTGCTGGATTTGAAGGACGCCGTGTACTACGTGACGCTGATATTTCTGGGGATTTTTTTCACGGCGCGCTCGCTGGAATCGCTGCGCTGGAGGTCGTAATTGAATACCGAGTTGTTGAAAGCTAGACAAACGAAATACGTGGCGTACGCGACGCTTTACATCGTGGTGACTTTGGCGGTGGTGACGGTTGCGAATGTGCTGGCGGACCGCTATGACAAATCCTACGACGCGACGTCCAACAAACGCTATAGCCTATCCGACCAGACCGTGAAGATTGTGAAAGGCTTGAAGCAGGACGCAACCATCACCTATTACGACCAGGCGAGCCGATTCCAGGCAGCGAAAGACAAACTGGACCTGTACGCGAATCTCTCGCCGAAGGTGCATGTCGATTACGTGGACCCGGACAAGAAGCCAGAGTTGGCGCGGGAAGCGGGAATTAAAAACTATGGCACGACGATCGTGCAGATTGGCGCAAGAAAGAACGAAGCCAAGAGCACGAGTGAAGAAGATATTACGGGCGCATTTATCCGCGACTTGAAGCAGACCGTGCGGACCGTTTGTTTTGTGACCGGGAGCGGGGAACACCAGATCGACAACACGGACCGAAGCGGGTACTCGAGATTCAAGGACTTGCTCGGCAAAGATGACTATCAAACGAAGCCAATCAGTCTTTTGCAGCAGGCAGAAGTGCCGAGCGATTGCACGGTGGTTGTAGTGGGAGGTCCGAGCGGAGACTACCAACAGCCGGAGGTCGATGCGCTGAAAAAATATGTAGAGGATGGCGGGCGCGCAATGTTCCTGCTCGATCCACCGCTGAAAATGGGTCATGAGGACATTGCGGATAACGACGCGCTTGGCGGACTCCTTTCGAGCTGGGGCGTGACGCCGAACAAGGATCTGATCCTGGACATGAACCCGATAGGACAGCTCGCCGGGCTTGGGCCCCAAGTGGCGCTTGTGACGCGGTACGATTCGCAGCCGATCGTGAACGACATGAAGGGAACGGCGACGGGATTTCCTCTTTCGCGTTCGCTGGAAACGAAAAACAGCGACAAGACTACAGTGGAGAAACTGTTTGATTCATCGGACAGCAGCCTCTCCACAACGAAATTGAATTCGCCAAGCATCAATCCGAGCGACCCGGCAAACAAAAAGGGGCCGCAGACGCTGGCAGCAGCAGGAACATACAAGACGGGCAAAGAGAATTCGCAGGGACGATTTGTGGTGGTCGGCAGTTCGTCGTGGGCAGCCAACTCATTTATTAATTTCAATGGAAACAGTGATTTGGCGCTGAACGCCATGAACTGGTTGTCGTCGGATGAAGATATGATCTCCATTCGGCCGAAAGAGCCGGAGGACAGGCGCATCACGATGACGAAAGCACAAATGAATTGGGTGCGCGTTACGAGCCAGTTCCTTTTCCCGCTCGCCGTGGTGATCGTGGGATTTTCGGTCTGGTGGCGGAGAAGGTAAGGCACTTCCGGACCCGCAAAGAGCAGTTCAGAAAATGCCGGAGCAATTCCAATGAAAATGAATAGTTTGCTGATTGCCGCGATCGTTTTGGCGGCGCTATCTGGAGTTTTGTATTGGTCGAATCACAAAAAGACCTCGGCTAGCGACGTAAAAGTCGCCGCTGACGCGCCACCGAATATTCTGACCCTGCCACAAGCCGACATCACAAAATTGGAGATCAAGAAAAAGGGCGGCGACGAGGTGGATCTCTCGAAGAACGACGCGGGCAAATGGCAGATCACTGCGCCGAAAGAGCTGCGCGCGGATCAGAATGAGGTCTCGAGCATGCTTTCAACTCTGTCATCGCTGAGCTCGGAGCGATTGATCGAAGCGAAAGCGGACAACCTGGGCGAGTATGGGCTGGCGCAACCGGCCGTCGAGGTGGATGTCACCGAGAAAAATAATAAGACGCAGAAGCTGCTGATTGGGGACAGCACGCCGACGGGAAATGCGGTGTATGTTGCGCTGGCCGGCGATCCGCGCGTATTTACTCTCGCGAACTATAGCAAGACGAGCTTGGACAAGAGTGCGAAGGATTTGCGGGACAAGCGGCTGCTGGTCTTCGACCAGGACAAATTGAGCCGCGTGGAACTGGAGACGAAGAAGCAAGACATCGAATTCGGACGGAACAAAGACCAGTGGCAGATTCTGAAGCCCAAGCCATTGCGCGCCGACGACTCGAATGTGCAAGAGCTGATTCGCAAGCTGGCGGATGCGAAGATGGACCTGAGCGCATCTGACGAGGATCAAAAGAAAGCCGCAGCGGCATTTGCTGCCGGCACCGTGGTGGGAACTGCAAAGGTTACGGACGCCTCCGGAACGGAAGAGTTGCAAGTGCGAAAAGATAAAAACGACTACTACGCAAAATCGAGCGCGGTCGAGGGCGCGTACAAGGTGGGAAGCGATTTAGGGACGGCGATGGACAAAGGCCTCTATGATTTCAGGAACAAGAAACTTTTTGACCTTGGATTCACCAATCCGGACAAGATCGAGTTCCGCGATGGCGCAAAGACATATTATTTGACCAAAGGCGGATCGGATTGGTGGTCGGGCGACGGCAAAAAAGTGGATGTGATCGACGCGGAGACGTTTGAAGAGAAAGTACGCGACCTTGAGGCTAGCAAATTCGTGGACGCGGGATTCACGACGCCGGAGATCGAATTGACGGCGATTTCGAATGGCGGGAAGAACGTGGAGAAGGTGCTGATTTCGAAGAACGGCGATCGCTACATCGCAAAGCGGGAGAATGCGCCGGCGTTGTACGAGTTGGACCCGAGCGCGGTGACGAGTTTGGAGAAGGCTGCCGCGGATATGAAGCCGGCGGTCGAGCCGAAACCGGCAGCTACGGCGAAAAAGAAGTAGGCGGACTAAGAATTTCTGGCGCGATAGGTCATCGCGCGGTCAAGCGAGAGTTTCTCGGCGGGCGTCAGGGCGCGGACGGCGGACTTCGGCAGGTCGCCTAGGGCAAGCGGGCCGATGGCGACCCGAATCAGGCGCAGAACTTCGATGTCCAGAGTTTCCAGCATGCGGCGAATGTGGCGGTTTTTCCCCTCATCCAGAATAATTTCCAGCCAGGAATTGCGCTGCCCTTGACGAATGATGGAAGCTCCCTTCACAAAAAGCACGGCGCCATCGTTTGTCCGGACACCTTTCAGGAGAGATTCGAGTAGCGCGGTATCGGCAATCTTTGCAACCTGCACATGGTATGTCTTGTCGAGATGCGTTTCGGGAGCGGTAACGCGAGCGGCCCATTCGGAGTCATTGGTGAGGAGGAGCAAGCCTTCGCTGGCTCTGTCGAGCCTGCCGGCGGGCGCGACCCAGGGAAGGTCTGCGCTGAGAAGTGTGTAGACCGTGTCGCGCCCTTTTTCATCGGAGGCGGTGGTGACGACGCCGCGAGGTTTGTTGAGCATTAGGTAGATTTTTTTGGAAGCGGCGATGGGCTGGCCGTCGATTTCGATGCGGTCTGTGCCGAGACGGATAGGAGTTTCGGGATCGCGGCGAAGCGCACCATTGACGCGAACTTTTCCCGCGCGAATGATTTGAGCGGCCCGCGCTCGGGAACACACACCTAACTTTGAAAGTGCTCTGGCCAAGCCTACTTTTGAGGGCTGAACGTTTGGCAATTGCGAATGAATCGATTTTCGCAATTATTTTGGAGAATTCAGCGACGCGACCGGTCGAGTTGGCGGAGGTGCTGCGGTCGGATTCGCAGGTGTTGGAGGCGTGGCCGGATGCGCGACGGCGCCGTAGCGGGCGGCGAGCCAGGCGCGCACTTCGTCGGGATTGTAGTTGAAGGGGCCCATGCCGCCGCGATAGGCGATGCGGCCGGATTCGTCAATGATATAGAAGCGTTCCGGCCAGGCGGCATAGGCGTCGTTGGCGGCGTTGCTCATGTCATCGATGCCGAAAGCGATCGGATACTTGAAGCGCTTGATGAAATCGTTGGCGATGGCGACGCGTTGCGCGAGGGTCTTCGGCTGGGCGTAACAGACGTCGTCCTTTATGTTGGACTTCATTTCCCATTCGTCAGTCGGATGAGCTTCGCGGACGTAGACGGTTAGAAAGTCGGCGTGGTCTTTGTAGTCGTTGTAAATCTGCACCACGTCACCGACGTGGCGGCGGAAGGGCGGTCAAGTGTAGCTGCCGAAGATGATGACGAGAGGGCGAGCGCCGGCGCGTTCGCGGATGTGGAAGTGAGAGGAGCCGTCGAGAGCGAGGAGGCGGGCGTCGGGAGCGGCATCGCCAACTTTGAGCGTGCCGCGATGCATGTGCGGCAAGGCGTAGCGGACCATGAAGTATGCGTCTCTGGGGCTGCCCGCCATTTTGCAAAGAACCAGGAATGCGGCGAGCAAAAGGACCAGGAAAACGGCAATCGTCCACTTCCAGAAGTGAGTCATTGTGTGTTTTTCCACCTGCTTTGCAACACTTGCACACGGGAATTGCGGCCCACAACAATTCTAACGTTTGCAAACCCGCGGAGACAACCGAACATGGTGGCGAAAAGTAGCATTTCAAAACTCATCGGTGAATAGTATTTTTGCAGTAGTGAGGCGAGGACATCCATTAACGGGCATCCTTTGCTAGAAGGTGTTCGCGCTCGGCTTTGTAGCGGGCCAAGGCACGCTCGATGACCGTCAGCGCGGCGTAGGCTGGACGGATTTCTTCGACCTCGACCTTTTTGCCTTCGAGCTGCTTGTAGTCCTGGAAAAATCGCCTCAGAACCAGCAAACGATGGAGAGGAAGATCACGCGCCTCGAGATAGCTGCTGAATTCCGGATCGCCTGTAGCAACCGCAATGATTTTATCGTCGCTGGCGCCGGAATCGATCATGGACATCAGGCCGATGGCGCGGGCCTTGATGAGCGCAAGAGGCTGCACCGGTTCTTGGCAAAGCACCAAAACATCGAGCGGATCATTGTCCTCGGCGTAGGTTTGGGGAATAAATCCATAGTTTGCCGGGTAGAAAACGGCCGAGTGAATGATACGGTCGACCTTCAGTAGTCCGCTAGGCTTGTCCAGCTCGTACTTCACATTGGAACCGAGCGGGATTTCGATCACGGCTTGGAAATCGCGAGGAAGTTCGTTTCCTGGTGAAACATCATGCCAGGCATGCAACATCGGCGCACATCCTTCTCTATGGGGCGTAAAACTCTATTGTCTCTCGGAAACAGGCTTCTGGGCCAGCGGCGTGGGTTCTAGAGAGTGTCTTAGCAAAAGGATTGGAGTCATTCGCTTGACTTCGGTTCAAATGGCGCCAGAGGGTCGCGCGTTTGGCCCTGGTAACTGCTGGCGGGCACTAAGGGCGAAGGGTTTTTTGGTTTTTCTCTCGAGTTACCTCGAGCTCATCTGCTTGTTTTTCCGCACGCTCGGCCGCTTTTCGGGGGCCGTCTTGCTTCTCTAAGAGAAGGGCTTTCCCAATCACAAGTTCCGCTTAGGCATTCGCATGCTTCGAGAAAATGATGAGTTCAAACCGCTCGGTAAAGGAAAAACGGACGAGATTGAAGGAATATTGCGCATTTTTCCACGAAGCGACAAGTCTTCCCTTCGCGTCATAATTGTCTTTCGACGCGGGATCGACCGCTGGCGCAACACTTGTAGCAGGTCCATACGTCATGGAAATGGACTTCACCATGTCTCCGCCAGTCAGACCCTCCCTCTGTTCCAGCATAGCGGCAAGACTTGTCCCGAGTGAAAAACCCCGATACGCGAAATAATCACGGCCCCAGAGCATCGGGGCCGTGAAAAGGAAAACAATGAGGCAAAGAGCGGAGCAGCGTGTTGTTTTCATTTTTTCATCTCTCGTAAACTTTTATGAATTCGAAATCATCGCTACGTGCAGCGTTGTGGCAGCGCTTTCCGAATGCGCATATTCATTACTCGCCAGAACTAGCGACGGCACGGGAGCGACTAATCTGGCGGCTGCGCCTTTTAGCCGAACATCCTTGCTTGGCTGACATCTGAGCTTTCTATGACCTGCGCAGGCTAAAACTCGGTTGGCTTGTCTTGTACGGGGAACCACTTTTTAAGAAAGCAAAATAAGTAAGACGGCGAAGGGAGGGATACCGCCAGTCCCAGCCCCTGGCACTGGTCAATATCACTCCTTTTCGCCGTCGCACTTCACATCCTAAACGCTGCGGATAAAGTGAACTGTTCCCTTTTGTACAGTTCTGCCGGAATCTCCCTGCTACGCTAGAACTGGCCCTGGACCGGCCACGCGGTGATGGCCTCCTCCTTGAATATGAAACCAGAAACCCACAAGAAAGTTGGCAAGAACGGCTTATTCGACCCGCAGATTTTTCTCGATACCGCAGGAGTTTCGAGAAAAATTGCGGAATATCGAAAAAACGAGTCGATTTTCACGCAAGGGGATGTTGCGGATGCCGTGATGTATGTCCAGAAGGGCGGCGTGAAATTCTCTGTGGTGAACGGGTCTGGCAAGGAAGCGGTGGTCGCGATGTTTGGGCCGACTGACTTTTTTGGCGAGGGATGCATGGCCGGCCAGACAGTTCGGATGGGCACGGCTATTGCCGTTGCACCGAGCACAATTCTCGTTATTGAGAAAAACGAACTGCTTCGGGTTCTTCATACAGAGCAGGAGTTATCCGACCATTTCATCCGATATATGCTCGCGCACAACATCCGGGTGGAAGAGGATCTGATCGATCAGCTGTTCAACTCGAGTGAAAAGCGACTGGCCCGGACGCTTCTCCTTCTGGCGCGCTATGGAAAACAAGATCACCCGGTTCGCATACTGCCGAAAGTTTCGCAAGACACTCTGGCGAGCATGATTGGAACCACGCGTTCGCGCGTGAATTTCTTCATGAACAAATTCAGAAAACTGGGCTTTATCGAATACAACGGCAAAATCAAGGTCAATAAGTCTTTGCTCACGGTTGTCTTGCACGAATAGCGCGGCGAACTTTTTCTGCAAACCGGTGCGAATGCCGGAACCGGCAAACAAGCTTGTTCGCCAACGCGGATCAAAGTCGAATGGCTTTTAGGCAGCCATGCGGTGATTCTTTTACAAGTCATGGATTCACGGGAAATCGAATGTCGCTTCCGAAAATAATGCCTCTCGCCGGAGCCGAAGCGCTGATAGAAGTGCACTCTCTGTTGTTAGAAGACAGAGCAGTCACACTAACACCGGTACCGCCGCGCTCAGTGCTTCCCAATCGCATCGCAATCGTGGGAAATTATCTTCCGAGGCGCTGCGGGATCGCCACATTCACGACCGATCTGTGCGACGCCATACACACGGAATTCGGCACTACCGAACTGCTGGCACTCCCAGTCAATGATACCGAAGAAGGTTATGCATATCCGGCGAGGGTGCGATTCGAGCTCTCCGAAGATAATTTGGCTTCCTACCGGCAGGCCGCCGACTTTCTAAATTTCAGCAATATCGATCTGGTTTGCCTGCAGCACGAATACGGAATCTTTGGAGGACGGGCCGGGGCGCACATTCTGGAGCTGCTGCGGCGGCTGCGAATGCCATTCGCAACGACACTGCACACGGTACTGCGGGAGCCAAATCCCGACGAGCGCAGGGTGATGGAGGAAATTACTACCCTTTCGGACCGATTGATCGTTATGAGCCAGCAGTCCGCGGAGATCTTGCAGGAAGTATTTCACGTTGCGGCCGACAAGATCGATCTGATTCCACATGGCATCCCCGATTTGCCGTTTACCGATCCGAGCTTTTACAAGGACGGGTTCGGCACGGAGGGAAAAGAAGTTTTGCTGACGTTTGGGCTACTCTCGCCGAATAAAGGGATAGAAAACGTCATAAAAGCGCTGCCGCAAATCCTGACGCGTCACAGCAATGTTGTTTACATGGTTTCCGGCGTAACGCACCCGCATATCTTGCGGCGTGAAGGCGACAAATACCGCTATTATTTGCAAAGCCTGGCGAAAGAGCTCGGCGTTGACGGCAGCGTCATCTTCCGCAATCGCTTCGTGAGTCCCCAAGAAATGGTGGAACTGATCGGCGCGGCGGACATCTACATCACGCCATACAAACATAAGGCGCAGGTGGTTTCCGGAACCCTGGCCTATGCGTTGAGCGCGGGAAAAGCAATCATTTCGACGCCCTACCTGCATGCCGTTGAACTTCTGGACGACGAGCGCGGCGCGCTTGTTCCCTTTGATGATCCGGAAGCGATAGCCGCAAAGACGGTTGAACTTCTGGACAACGGCACAGCAAGGCACGCCATGCGGAAGCGCGCTTATTTGTACGCGAGAGACATGGTGTGGAGCCGAGTGGCGCAGAAATACATGAAGAGCTTTGAACGCATCTACAATGAGCGACTGCGAAATCCCCGCGCGACATTCTCGGCGCAAAACACGGAAAAGAATCTCGACCGCCTTCCCGCAATCAAGCTGGATCACCTATATCGAATGACAGACCATACGGGAATGGTGGAGCACGCGGTTTTTGTGGTCCCAAACTATCCCGAGGGATACTCGACCGATGACAACGCGCGCGCATTGATCGTAACCACGCTTTTGGAAGAGACTGGAATTCACGCGCCGGCAAATTCGGCCGACCTAGCCTCCCGGTACCTGGCTTTCTTGTGGCATGCGTTTGATCCCGCTACTAAACGCTTCCGAAATTCCCTGAATTACGAATGCCAATGGCATGAAGTGGAAGGATCGGAAGACAGTCATGGACGAGCGGTGTGGGGACTAGGAACAGTTCTCGGCCGATCCAAGAACGCGGGACTGCGAGGAGCCGCGGGCCGGATGTTTGAACTTGCCGTGCCCGCAGCTGTGGAATTCAAGAGCCCGCGAGCCTGCGCTTTCGCGTTGCTGGGACTCCAGGAGTATCTCGATTCGTTCCCGGGGGACCGCGCGGCACTGGGCGCCTCGGACGCACTGGCAAATCGACTGCTGATTTCTTACCGTGCCCACCGAACCGATGACTGGAAGTGGTTTGAAAACGGGCTTGCCTACTCCAATGCGCGATTGCCGCAGGCTTTGATACGAGCGGGAGAGCGCGCCGGGAACGAAGAGATGGTATCCGCGGGCCTTGAAGCGCTGGATTGGCTGGCTACGCTTCAGCGGTGCGAGACGAAGGGCCATTTCGTGCCCATCGGTTCGGAGGGATTTTATTCCAAGACAACTGAAAAGGCGCGATTCGACCAGCAACCAGTGGAAGCCTGCGCGGAGGTGTCGGCGTGCTTGCAAGCCTACCGGGCAACGGGAAAGGGCCGCTGGCGAAAAGAGGCGTGGTGCGCGTTCAATTGGTTCTTGGGAGACAACGATCTTCAGATCGCACTGTACGATCCAGCGACAGGCGGTTGTCGAGACGGGCTGCATCCTGACCGGGCCAATGAGAATCAGGGCGCTGAATCCACGTTGTCCTTTTTAATGGCGCTGCTGGAAATGCGCCAGGTGGAAGAATACGACGGTACTGGAAAAAAGATCTGAAGCGGCGGGCAGTAGTCTTGTAGCTTAAACACAGTTTTGGGAAATCCCTTCCATGAACGGAGTCAGGTATTCCATGAACACCACCACGATGGTTCGGTATGAAACTTTGTTTGAGCGGCACGCCGGTAATCCAATTTTGACGGGAAAGGATTGGCCGTATTCGATTAACAGCGTTTTCAACGCGGGCGCAACGCTTCTGCCAGATGGATCCACGCTGCTGCTTTGCCGGGTGGAAGATCGCCGCGGGCTGTCACATTTATGCGCGGCGCGTTCGGTGAACGGCGTAGACGATTGGCAGATCGATCTCGAACCAACCCTGTTGCCCGATGGGGAACGATACCCTGAGGAAATCTGGGGCATTGAGGACCCCCGCATTACCTACGTTCCAGAACTCAACAAATATGCCGTGGCTTACACCTCATATTCCCGCGGTGGTCCTGGAGTGTCCCTGGCGCTCACGAATGACTTTCGGAGCTTCGAGAGGATCGGAGTGGTGATGTCGCCAGACGACAAGGACGCTGCACTGCTGCCGCGAAGAATCGGCGGATTCTGGGCGTTGATTCACCGGCCGATGACGCCGCTGGGAGCACACGTGTGGATCTCTTACTCTCCCGATCTGCGTCATTGGGGAAATCACAAGCTCATGCTGGAAGCCCGTCGTGGCGCGTGGTGGGATGCCAACAAAATTGGCATGTCGCCACCGCCGATTGAAACTTCAAGGGGCTGGCTGATGATCTACCACGGTGTGCGAAGGACGCCGTCGAGTTCCATTTATCGGCTGGGGCTGGCCCTCTTCGATCTTGAAAAGCCGGAAAATTGCCTCATCCGCGGGGATTCTTGGATGTTTGCTCCCGAAGAGGATTACGAGCGGCAGGGAGATGTGCAAGACGTTGTTTTTCCTTGCGGCTACACGGTGGCGGCGGACGGGGACACGATCAATCTCTATTACGGCGCTGCCGATTCAAGTATTGCCTTGGCGCACGGCAGCATTCGTTCGCTCCTGAACTGGCTGGACGCCAACGGCCATTCTGAACATGGGAACGACCGGCGACATAGGTGATTCGATTGCTGACCTGGCACAAAATTCTGGTCGGGCGAGTAGGCGGCGAATTCCGAAGTTGATGGAATTCAGTTGATCAGTGACGGATGACTGGAGCAACCCTGTTGTAGGCAGGGCTTGTCGCCACAAGCGGCCTGCTTGCGTCTTTACACACAAGAAGTTTGACTGGAAGTCGTTCTACCGTTCAACGCAAGGCTTGCAGTCTGCAGGCCTTCGGCCTCTGCCGAGAGGTTTTCACAAGAGCCAAGCACACAAACCGGCGAGAGAAAAGCACACAAGTGGCAATTCCACTCTCAAGGACAGGCTCGGCCGCGACGAAAAGAGCGGAGCCTTGCGCCGAACTACTTTTCTAGAGAAAGAAATCTCGCCGGGATGAAGAAAATCCCGGCGAGCTGATGATTCTCACCTACTGGCTCAACTACTGATTGGAAGCGCGTTCTGATTCGTTGTGCGGTGCACTCTTCTGCAGAACACTAACGAGGTGACGACCTGTCACAGGCACACCGACATGTTCGCCACGCACAATCTCACTGGCCTTCATTGGACGGCCATATACGTCTGCACTGGCATCATCGTCGGGACGGATCGTGGAGCCTTCGAGAGAAACGCCTGCAAACACGCCACGTGAACGAGAATAGCTGAGAATCTCGGCCTTCATCCAAGCGTCGGTGTCTGCGGAAGCATCACGTCCCAAAGGACCTGCGGCAACGGAAGCATCCGCTCCGAGCTTAACCTTGCTGCTAAGAATCGAGTTCATGCCGCTGTCGTTCATGACCAGAAGAATCAGGTCGGTCGCTTCGCCACCGATTTGGAAGCCGATGCTGCCGCCCTCGAGCGCGTACATTGCTGGAGCTCCCCAATGTCCGCGGAAGTGCTCGCCGGTGCGGCAAACCATCGCGCCACGACCGTAGTCCGCGCCGACTCCAAAAGCCAGCTTTTTGACGGAAGGGATCACGATGACGCACTCGGCCTTCTCTAAAAGTTCATGAGGAATGTTGTCTGGTATATGCAGAACTTCCTGCATTACAGTGCCACATTCTTCGAGGCGTCTTTGTTCCTTGTTCAGTTTGTGGGCATACACTACACCTGCTGCGAACGTAAGACACACTGCCGTAACCAAAAGTTTCTTCATTGCTGACCTCCCCGGTCAAAACTTCTTTTGTGAACCTTTACTTCTTCAAAGTATCTGGTTGAAGGACCTTGAACACGTTTCCATACACAAGAGGGTTATTCGTTATCCGACTCTCTGGCGAGCAATCTTGCAGTTTTAGCTAAGAACTCTTCTTGACTCCAACGACTAGCAAAACAATTCCGCCGACCAGGGCGAGCCCGCCGAAAATTGGCGGAATGGGAACTCTGTCTTGAGTCTCTGTCGTGACGTGCATTGGGCCCACATCCATGACGTGATCGCGATGGGTGTAATTGAATCCTTGATAGGCGAGTGCTAGCCCACCTAAAACGATTAACAGAATTCCAATCCAAGTGATCGGTTTCATATTTTTACTTTTCGCAACTAGACCGTCCGTCTGCGGCCTTGAATTAGGTCAAGAACGAAAATAGCCAGAGCAACGAACAAAAGGATATGGATGAATCCCCCGACGCAGTTCCAATCTCACTTGAAACCAATGTTGAGAAACCCTGTACCCCGACTAAAGGTCGTCTCTGGCTGGTTCCCAACGAATCTAATATTGGACTCTGCGAATGCAAGCGTCTGTACACTTGAGCACACTTTTGATTATTTCCGTGCGCAATTCATTGAGAGAGCAAACTTGACCGTGCGAAGGATCGTCATCTCTAGACAGGTACTTGGCATCGCGCAGCATTTGGCTAGGTACTTCGCCAGGTACCTCGCTAGGTGCTTTGCCTCGGGTAGCCCATGGAACTATCGCTGGCCGCCAAGGGCCTTAGCTCCAATATTTTTTGCGGGTTGTTCACCGGCCGTTCCATCAACCTCATGTGCGCGCACCACGAACCGCTTCGGCGCCGGACCTACATAGTGAAACGGAAAGCACGTGAGCAGGGTGAGGTCGTGCCCCGCCGTTGCTTCCAAAACGCGAGTGTCCGTGGGGGCAACGACTTCGATCGACTCGACAACATACTCAAAACTGCGCTCCCGGGTCTTGAACCTGATTTCGTCGCCCAGGCGAATATCGCGGAGCGGGCGAAAGAAAGTATCCCGGTGACCGGCCAAAGCGACATTTCCCCATTCGCCAGGAAGAGCCGAGTTTGAAAGGTGGCCGATGGCCCGCCGCAAGTCGGCAGTGGAATCGCCCTGAACAACTATGGCATTGAGCCCCAAGCGAGGTACTTGAAGTTCACCCAGCGTATCTCCATCGGTCAAAATGGGCGGTATGGGGGTAGGGCTCGCGCGTTCAAGTTTCTGAATCTCAACAGCCTGATATATATGTGAGTCGGCGAAGACGATACCTGCATAGCCGAGGGCGAGAATGCCGAATGCGAACAACAAGTAGCAAGCCCCGCGGAGAATCTGCGTTCGCCAGGACGAGAGTGCTTTCGTTGATTGGGAAAGAGAATTCATCTTGCCTCCGGCCCAAGCGCCGCTGTGGGCAGTTTTTCCACCGCAGGCGTGTAACCCGGGCGAGTTCGCACGCGTAACCGGCCGTGGTCCGGCGCATTGACCTTTACCTCGACTCTTCGAAAGGCATCAAGGCGCTTCAGGTTCTGCGGCGCATATCCAAGCATGTACTGCTCGCGAAGATCGCGAGCTATTGCCGTCGAAGCGCTTGCGACGGATTCGCTAGCGTGAGGAAAGTAGGCGATTCCTCCCGTGTCTTTGCAGAGCCGCCGGAGAAGACCCGGATTTTCTTCCTCATTGTCCGAACCTACCAAGCCGATGGCATAGATCACAGCCTGTGATTGGCGAGCGGCTGCCATTACCTGTGAGTATTTAAGATGGCTGGCATTGTCTCCCCCGTCGCTGATGATGATGAGCGCCTTCTTGTCCAAGTGCCCGTAGTGCAGATGAAGGAGACCCTCGCTAACGGCATCGTAGAGCGCGGTCCGTCCCCGCGCGGAGACGGCTGTAAGCGCTTCCTCAAGATCCTTGGGATCGCTCGAAAATGCCTTTCCGCCCATGAGCTCAACAGAAACGTCGTCGTTGAAATCCACGACGAACATTTCGTCCCGGGGATTACTCGAATGTACGAAGGAATTCACCGCGGCAGCGACGTCCGGGAGCTTGGCGCCCATACTTCTGCTGTGGTCAACGATGAGCCCGACGGTAACGGGAGTATCTCGCTCTTCGAACACCGTGAGTTTTTGCAGTTGTCCGTCTTCATACACTCGAAAGTCTGCCAGCTTCAGGCTCGGGACAAATGCTCCGTGCGAGTCAGTCACAATGACCGGGAGCAGGACGAGGCTGGTGTTCACTGCAATTTTCGCCTGGCCCTTCCGGGTAGCGAAACGCTTCGACGCCAGAGATGGAGAGAAACCGAGAATGCCTGAAACAATAAAAAAGAGACAAAGGAACAAATGTACTTTGTCCAGACTATGCTTGTGCCGGCGTGGAATGAAGAGCACCAGATGACTTTCTCGCGCGCGGGACGTGACCGTGAGATCACGTCCGCGACGCGGAGAGTTGCGTTCGCTTACGAAGCGAGCTTGAGGATAAACTTCAGGCCGATAGCAAGACTGATGGCCAAACCGCCAAGAAGTGCAATCAGCGGCATGTTGCCGGCGGTATGCGGCAGTTCTTCGGCTTCCGCGACCGGAGCGGCTTTGGCCGGCGCAGGAGTTTCAGTGGCAGCCACGGGCGGAGTGGTCTCAATGACCGTCACCACTTCCACTTCTTTCTGGTCCGGCGTGATGGCGATGATCGGAGACGTCTTGATCGCGTTGTCATCTAGCGTGTCCGCGGCGACGGCAGGGACGACGATATGTTCCGTCTTCGCCAGCTCAATCGCGCGCACCTTTGGATAAACGAATTCTTGTCCGAAGTTGTCGCCAGGATAAAACCAGGCGCGCAGAGCTTCCGGTGAATCGCCTGGACGTTCATTGAACTTCATGACGGTATCGCCGGTTGGTTGCAGGCGATAGTCATTGATGGCCAGGACGGTGGCGATGATCTCGCTTCCATCCGCGTTGAAGATCTGAACGATGTGACGGTCGGAAGGAGAATCCAAAAGCTTAAAGGTATACGTTCCGGCAGGAAGAACTCTTCCGGGAATCTCCACGGGTTGATTGAAAGTAACAACGGTTTTCTTGTTCCATGTATCCGCTCGAGCGCCGCATGCTAGCGTGGCGCCAAGCAGTGTAAATGCTAGCACTGCGAATATTGTTTTTGCGAACTTCATTTCCTTTTTCCTCCCAACAATTTACAGAGTGGATTGTTTCTTGAGCAAAAAGCATAGTACGCGGAGCAGTTAAAGTCTGTGCAGTTAAGCACACTCTTGCCGTATATTTGCGAGAGCGGCGAAGCGGAAAGGGCCTTAGAAGGAACAGCCGCGTTTTGACCCCAAGAAAGATTTGGACCTGGGCGCGCGGCCCTGAGCAGCCTCTTATTCTGATAAGAGAGTTGGCCGGGGCTTAAGGCTTTTGGTACTCGGCGAGGTAACGGCGGGAGTACGCGATCACCTTTCGCGACGCAGGCCCAGTCCTGTTTGCCACTTGCTCGCCTGCCCACCAGAGAATTATCGCTGCAAAGACGGACAGCGCCAGGAATAGAAAAGCTCCGCTAAACAGGGCCAGGGAAACCAAAAGTTCGCGTGCGTAACTGGAGTAGACACCAAGCGTTACGATCGTGACGGCTAGTCCACAGGTGCACTTGCTAATTTTCGGTATACGCAATGAGTCCCCTTGGCCAGGTGGCCTTATCTAGGCGTCTGCTGGGACAGAGCAGGCGCGACACCCGCATTGGGGGTGATTAACTTCAATTGCTCGAGCGACGCCAAAACGCTTTGCCATTTTGCCGCGTCCTTCTTGGTTTCAAAGGGATGAGAAAGATCCGAATAGAAGTTCAGGATATTTTCGCGCAGGTCGGGTGACGTCAAATCGAACTTGTGCTCCGCCAGTTGGCCCAACAGCTTTGCATAAGTTGCGTCGGTCAATGCGTACTCGCCGGCAGCGGTTGCTTTGCCAGTGTCAAAATCTGTGTTCGCAAGTACCAACGATCCGGCCCCAACTTGCTGCAGATAAATGCGGTACTGGTCGACGGTCGTGTTGATGCTCTTGAAATACATGTCCTCCGTCTGCGTCGTAGGGTTGTTGAACGCCAGCGCCTTGAAAGGGCCAATTTTCGGCATAAATCGCAAGATCACGGACCACACGCGAGTTCCAAAATCGGGCTTGGTGTAGTCCTTTCCCCACTCTTTTTCGTATTGGGAACGCGAGAGTCTGTACAGGAATTTCTTTTTTGCAAAATCGGGCCGCTCCTTCATTATGTCTTTCTTGTGGGTGCGAAGTGCGATCTGCGTCATTTGCGGAATCATGCGGCTCACTGCAAAGCGGTAGGAACCAATGGCCAGATCCTCGCGTTTTAGCACGTCTTTCAATTGGACTCCGTAGACAATGGGAAAAGTCCGCTCCAAGAGAGGCTTGGACACCTCAAATCCGATGAAATCGTGGTACTGCTGCGAGGCATAACGATTCTTCGCCACTTGCACCATGTCGAATCCGAACTCCGTCTTCAGATGCGCGGTGTGGTCTTCTGCGTACCTCACGGAGTTTCCGTACTTTGCCCGCAACTTAGGATATTGAATGGCTACCGCCGCGTTGACGGCAGGATGGCCGGCGATATCCGAGGCATAGTGCGCGAGCGCCCCAAGGGCAAAGGCGTACTCGTCTGCATCCTGACTTTGCACCAGCAACTCTCGGACAAAGTCGCCGCTGCGAACGTAGTGGACCAAGTCGCTGAATTCCACACTTCCGAAGGGATAGTAGCCAAGGTCCTGGATGACGGCGCCTCCATAGGCATACGAATGCGCCTCAGTGATCTGAACTTCGCTCAAATTCGGAAAACGCTTGAGGAGGAGCGGGCGGATTTCGGAGGTCCACAGCAGATCTACAATTTCTTCGTGCGTCAGAACGGAGTATGCCAACAACCCACTGCTGCACAAAAGCAGGATGAAAAAAACAGCGAGGGCGCGGATGGCCCACGGACACAAGCCAATAGCATTTGCGCTTCTCGGGAATAGTGTCCTACCTTGTTCTTTGGAGTTCATGAACCAGTTTCTTCGCTTCCTTGATTCTCGCTGTGTAGAAGACGGGGCCGATCAAGACCTCGTTCTTGCCAACTTGCGCATCTGCTTTGATTCCCCGCTTCGACAAGAAGAGGGAAAGCGCCGAGTATGTCTTGAGCTCTTTTTTAAGAAACTCGATCGCATGCCGCGTGGATTGATCCATCCCTGACCTCCGACCGGCTAGATGCGACCGAGAAGAACGAGAATCACAACAATAACGAGAACAAGGCTCACGCCTCCCGTCGGCATATAGCCCCACTCTTTACTGTGCGACCATCTCGGCAGGGCGCCAAAGAGCGCCAGAATCAAAAAGATAATCAAGATCGTTCCTAGCATTGTCTGCTCCTTTTCAATTCAATCCATCCAACGACATTCTGGCCCCCGCCCTGGCGGCGTCTCAATTCCCTACAGAATTCCGCGCCGTGGCGGGGCCACCCTTGGAACGTTGCGCTTCATGAGCACCTAGTTCAGATAGAAGCTGACGGCGATGCGATCGCTGGGATAGCTGCGGTTGTAAAGATAATAGCCGCCATCAGAGTAGTCCACGTATACGTCATCGTTATCGTACCAATCGTTTGACCAGTATTCTGGCCACGGGTCATCTAGGCCGAACCAATAGCCGCCGTACTGGAAGCGGCGATGCCCGCCAACATACATCACGGGGAGACTGAAAATGCGGAACCCGTGATCCCGTCCGTAGTAGCTGTTGAAACGGGCATCTGGCACGCGATAGCCGTTGTAACCCCCCCGTTCCCGCCAAGTGCGGTGCTCGGACTGCCAGTTGTGAGCACGATCACCCCGCCAAGCGGCCTGCTGCACCCGCATTTGAGCCGGGCTACGTTGTTGTGCAGATCTACTGTCCCGCTGCTGACGCTGCTGATTCTGTTGCCCTCTGGCTTGCTGCTGCTGGCGCTGCTGCTGTTGTTGCTGCCCTCTATCTTGCTGCTGTTGACGCTGCTGATTCTGTTGTCCTCTAGCTTGTTGCTGCTGGCGCTGCTGATTCTGTTGCCCTCTGGCCTGTTGTTGCTGGCGCTGTTGCTGTTGTTTTGGAGGCTGTGTTTGCTGTTGCCTTTGAGCCCCGTCCTGTTGTTTCTGTTCAGCGGGCTTGGCCCTTTCTTCCGGTTTCTGCTGGCCCCCGATAGCCGGAGCAGCGACTCCGAGCACTAGAAAAAGCGCGGCTGTATTAATCCTTCCAATCAGCTTCATGTGTTGCCTCCACCGAATCTACCTGTGCGCCCACACACTTCGTCCGTGGTGCGCCTTTTGTCTCTGGGCATTCATTTCCATCCAAAGCTGCCCAGGGCTTCCCGCCGCGGTTTACCGGGTTGTGGTCACGTCCCAACATGGATACGCGAGAGGGAGTGGAACAATCCAAATACATTGAGGAGCCACAACACCACGACAATCACAACGACTGCATTCAAGATTGACTTGATACTACCCGCCATGGGAATGAATCGATTCACCAGCCACAGCAGGACGCCCACTACGATCAGGGCCAATAGAATTTGAATGAGAGGCATGCTTTTTCCTTTCTGTCTATTTTTACAAGACACTTCCACGCGAGTCCCAAGAATTGCGCCCTCCCCTGCCTGGTTCGGTAAATGCTCCACATCTCTTTGATTTCCCGAGAGAGGCGATGTCGACTCAGGCAGGCCGTCCGATTCAAATGTTATTCGAACTCCCCGAAGCTTTTGTGGTCGTGGATTTCCAGCTGAAGGGGATGGACTGGCCTACACTGCAATCCTTTTGACGCACACCCATCTTAAGCTCCGTCCCTGCGCATGTCTGTTCATTTGTATACAAGTTCACAAGTTCTCCTGAGGAGAACGTCCCCTGCCCTACTGTTGCACGGACCGATGGAACTTGCTCTTACCTACCTCACTGTGATGCGTCGCCCTGCTGACACACGTCCGTCATCCGTATTGAGCACTTGCCCTGCAAGGTGGTTTTGGAGGGAAAGAGGCCGTTCGAAATCCCCGGCGTTCCGGCGTAGCAGGAGCCGCTCCTGTCTCAGGCGGATAGCTGCCGAAGAGGTTTCGGCTGCTTGCTTGCGTTCCACACGTACAAAAAGATGCCGTCGCTGGCAATTTCAAGCTTTCGTCCAGCTTTTTGGGGCGCACGATTTAGTGCGGAACGAACTTTTTTTCAAGAATCCGCCAATTCCGCCAATCGAACTTTGATTGCCGTGCCAGCTTTCAAACCGTCGAGGTTTTTGAGGTGAACAGGTTCAGGAAGCTCGGCTTCATCATGCACACTGGCGTCATCCAGATCAATACTTCCCTTTTGCGGGTCGCCTTACACGAATGACACAAGTCGCCATTTCCTCAATGGCGTGGTTCACACTTTTGTGTGTCTATTAGCTGTTGCGCTAGGAATTTATGCGTTGGAATATTAATTGAAGGAAACTGGCCATTCGAGTACCGCGGCCTTCATCGGCTTCTTCCCCAGCATCGAACAATTGCTCTGGCGGCCTGCCTCCTGGTCAAACTTGATCGCAATCGCGGCTAGGCACATTGCCCTTTCAATTAATTGAAGTTCGCCGGGAGATGGGTTTCGTGGAACGCTGCAGTACGTTGCCAAGGCTCCGAGATGTTCGTGATTCTCGGCCACTATGCCTCCAGAGCAGAAAGCATACAAACCAAAAAGTGTTGCGTTCGCGGCAATCGCGCCGAGCTCGCTCGCACCGTCATCCGGCAGGGAAATCAGCGAAACGACATTGCCAATCTGACAATCGAGAGCAATGCAGATTCCATTCAGCACTTCAGCAAGTGGCGCACGACTGAAGATCAGTCTAAGAAGTTGCTCTTCTGCGTCTAAGTTATACCGGACTTTGTCGTCACAATTACGATGTGTTTCGTTCTTTTGCGGCCTGCCGCCTGAGCCGAAGCTGTATTCATTCATCCCGAGCCCCCTTTCCAGGTCAATCAAATCAATCTGAGCTTTGTCAGCCTGCCGCCGACTCGCGAGAATCTATCCATGCCCGCTCTCTCTTCCGATGCTTGCAGACTTCCTTTATTGCTGGCGCCAATGGCCGGCTAACGTCCGCCGTGATCATGATCAGGATGACTGTGACGCCAATTCCAGTAGGCCCGTTGGTCTTTCACTCTTAATTCGACAAAGGGTCGATACTCTCTGTGCCTCTCGCCGAGGTACAGGCGGTAGGATCGGTCTTCGTTGTCATCCCAAGTGTGATAATCCTTGTGGTCCCGGTCGTAAAACCTACTGTGATCCTTATCGTCTCGGTGGTTTTCCCCTTGACCTCCGTTGTCTTGCGACTTGGCCGCGGCGTTAATTGCCGTTGGCGCGCCAAGCGCTGCGGCAAGAAAAAAGGAACTGAGAAGAAATTGATATCCACGCCGCATGTCATCTTCCTCCTCGTCCGAGGTTCCCATATCCGAAGCCTCGGTATGCGAAGAGTATCTATTCGTCTCCGCGCAGAAGATGTTCGATACCGCACACTCCCATGGACGACCAAATGTCACTCGCGATTTCGCTAAATTCCAGGGTTCAAAACTGTAAACTGCGATGCAACGGCGCCAGAGGCCCGAACGGCTTTCGGCCGCTTGTCCTTCATGGCGTAGAGGGCCTTGTCCGCTGCGTACAACAGGGTTCCTATCGTTTGGGCGTCCTTCGGGTGGCTGGCGATCCCCACGCTCACCGAGAGCGCGGGCACTTCCGCGTCCCTCGCAAGAAGTTCGCATATCCGCTGTGCTACCAGTGTCGCCGCGGCCGCGCCCGTCTCCGGCAAAACCAGCGCAAACTCGTCACCTCCGTGCCGAGCCGCCGTGTCTATAGACCGGCAGCAGTCTCTCAGGATCTGCGCGAGCCGGCAGAGCGCCCGGTCGCCCGCCACATGCCCCAATTGATCGTTAATTTCTTTCAATCCATCGAGGTCCAGCAATACCAGAGAGAATTCCCGAGTGGTTCGGTTGGCTCGGCCAATCTCCGCTTGGAGCACCTCGAAAAGGCGGCGATGATTGCCCAAGCCGGTGAGCGAATCGCTCGAGGCTTGATAGCGCAGTTGATCTTCTAGTGTCCGTTGTTCCGTGACATCCACCGCAATCATTTCATGGCCGGCAAAGTTGCCTTGGTCGTCGTAGACCCCTCGGCCGCTTAACTTCGCTTTCAGTGTCGTTCCGTCCTTGCGCTTCCACTCGGTTTCAAGCGGATCGATTCGTTTTGCCTCCGGGAAGCGCCCCACCAGTGGTGCGTCCTTCCCCAGCTGAGAAAGCTGCTCAGTAGGGTGACAAGCCGACAGGAGTTCTTCTTTGCTTGCGTAACCAAGCATGTTTACCAAAGCTTGATTCGCGTCGATCGTTACGCCATCCGCGTTACACCGATATATTCCGTAAGCGGGATTGTCCACCAGCGCGCGATACAGCGATTGCGAGTGCCGCAATGCTTTTCGGGCCTCTTCCAACTCCTCACGGAGCTTCTTTTCGTTAAGGGCTTGACGGACAGCCATAGGCAATTGAGCAATGCGGTCTCGCTCGACGTAATCAAAAGCACCGTCCGCGGCCAGTTGCGCGACGGATTCACTTCTCAGGGCGCTGGCCACGAACAACAAAGGGATGTCCTGCATCTTATGATGGAGGACTTGGAGTGCCCGGGAGCCCTTCAGACTCGGACATGGGTACTCGGCAACCACGACATCGTACGATTGGGATTGCAGCTGTTCGGCACATTGTGAGAAGTTTAAGACAAAATCGGCGCTCACGATGAATTGCGCCTTTTTTAGCACTTCCAGGCAGTCCTCTACTATTTCCGCATCCCGGTGCACGAAGAGCACGTGGATGGGGCGGCGCCTGTGAGCAGCCGTGCTCTCCGTTCGAAAATTCGCCAGATCAAGCTGCAAACCGTCGTGAGCCAGGTTTGACATAAGAACCACGCATACACTACCGATGCCGTCCATGGATGGTCGGCTAGGAGGTAGACCCCTTCACATGCAAGATATGCTGGCAGCGAAGTGAAGTCTGTCCCGTTTTGGACACTTGTGACATGAGGCCATTCCAAGAATGCCCCGGCAGCGCGCACATAACTAGCCTCGCGCAGGCTTCAGCGATTACCCCAACCCCATCCCGGTGTTCAAAAGGAGACAGACGAGGCGACCTCAGCGCTTGAAGATTGCCTTGCAAATGGAACCCCACCTTGGCATCAGGAGAATCACAATGGCGAATTGTCCGGAGTGCGACAGTGGACGGACCCGTCAATCAAGGCGCAAAGGGATCGCCGAGAGACTAATTCTGACGATGATATTCGTCAGACCCTTTCGCTGCGAAAGATGTGACTTCCGATTTTACCGTTGGTCATTCGCCTCGAAAACCAATTCGTCCCGGCCGGCAACGACTCACTGATTTATGTCGCTTCCCGCGGCTTGGCAAATCCGCGCGAAAGGGCGCCACCCAAGCCTTTCTCCAGAAGCCTGTTACTCGTCGTGTACCTGGCTAGTGGACGAGACCTGAACGAAAGTGCCCTCCTCCTCCAATCGGGTGTGACCGGTCCCAATAGCGATTTCAGTCGGAACAGGAACCTGACCTAAGCTTTCTCTCGGAATCGGCAAAGAAGAACTATCAGTCGGTAACGAATAGGCGAATCAATTCAGAAACGGCGGCGGTCGTCGGGAGCGGCGGCGATGCCCAGGCGGCGGAGCTCGTCGGCGTAATATTTGCGGTAGAGGACGTTCCATTCCTCGGTGTCTTCGAGGATTTCTTTTTTCTGCGAGGTGATTTTTTTGCGGACTTCGAGGTCGGCCTTTTCTTCTTCGTGAAGCGTCGCGGTCAGTATCTGTACGACCTCTCGGCGGATTGTGTCGCGGTCTTCAACGAATTCCACGTCGTCGCTGGAAACCAGCACGTCCGTGATTTGATGGGAGAGTCGGACGATTTTTTCGCGGCTCAGTCGCATTCCGGTCGCTTGCCCTCGAATCTTTCAGTTCGGCCCGATATGTGCACGGCCACAATTGGCCATGCCATTTCAAAAAACTCAGACCATGCACAACCAAAAGTGCCTGTGCTACCGCAGAACCAGCTTGCGGTCGCGCGCCAGCTGCTGCTTTACCTTTTTGTACATCTCCTGGTACGAGACGCTTGTGCGCCGCATTTCGTCCTGATGCTCGGTGAGGATTTGGCGCACTTCTTCGTTCAGCCGGTCTTCGACGGTGATCTCTTCCATCATCCGCTGACGCAGCCGCTGCGCAACGGCTTCAGCAACTTTCGTCTCGATCAACTTCCCTTCCACCAGCCGCTTTACCACTTCCGTTGCCATGTATCCGACGTAATCTCGTGCGATCAGCATCCCAGGGTGAGTCCTTTGCGCATAAGCAAGAGAAAGAGTTTACTGGCTGTACCTCCAAAGTGCAAGGAAGAGCGCAATTGCCCGCAATTTTCGCGGCACATGGCTCAATTGTCGCGGCCCGTTGTTGAGCTAGCCGGACGGGGTTCCTCGGAAAGGCCGGTTTGGCTAAGGGTGAAATTGGAGGCGCGAGGCGGAATCGAACCGCCGATAAAGGTTTTGCAGACCTTTGCCTTACCACTTGGCGACCGCGCCCCGTCCAGAAGCGAGCATAGATATTGTAGCATTCTTTATCGCGGCGACTCTAAGCCGCTTGTTTGTCGTACTTGCGCAAGTGGAACGAGCTGGAATTCGACTTCGCGTCTCGAACAGGCAAGAGAAACGCGCGATGGGATTACCGGCCAGCATTAGGAGGTGGCATTATAGTGCAACGCTATCGGGCAGCGTTGACGGTGCGAGACGCATGCTGTACGATTAGTTGAGTAAGGGCGCTTAGCTCAGCGGTTAGAGCGTTCGGTTTACACCCGAAAGGTCGTCCGTTCAAATCGGACAGTGCCCACCACTGTGTTGCAGTGCCTGTGACGCTTCACCCTTCAGCGGGGACGTAGTTCAGTTGGTTAGAACGCTGCCCTGTCACGGCAGAGGTCGCGAGTTCGAGTCTCGTCGTCCCCGCCATTCCTTTCAAGCAGATAGAAGGAATGAACAAACCCCGCCATAGTCCAATATGGTGCACTCAGGCCACTGCCTTTCCGGGCCTCAGAACCATCTTCACTACCTTGCTCTGTGCCAGACGCTTCTCCGGCAACCCATCCTGTGCGTACAGATCGAGCGTAATCCGGCTGTTGGCATGACGCGGGAGTTCCTGCACAACTTTCACGTCCTCGTTGTTTTGCGTTAAGAGAGTTGTGCTTTGCTTTCTTAACTACTGACGTTTCATGCGGTTTGAGCGATATCACTTCAAACAGTTTGTGCTACCACATACGTATCACCATTGAAGATGCAAGTTTCGGCGGCCAGGAAACCATTTCTCGCAAAACTCGAGGCCCATCCCCCGCGTTGCGGGAAAAGATCGCGCCGCCAGCATGGGGCAAGGCTTCCGTTCTGGCAATGCTTCCTCATTGCCATTCGCGCCCCGAACATTCCGGGCGCAGCGTCCACAACTCGGAAGTTTGGTATTGGAGCCACTTCGGGTCTGTCAGGGCGTCTTGCTCAAAACCCTCTCTTCCCCCATCTTTTAACGTATCAGCTTCTAAAATGCAGACGAAAGCTTCCCAAGACTAGCGCCTCACTAGAGCGGTATTGTGCTGCCGAATCAAGTCGATCACTTGTGGAGCCTCCTTCGCATACTGCGCCTCGGTCGACTGCCCGCCGCGAATCAACCTGCGGATCGCACCGAGGGAGCTTTCTTACGTGACGGTGCGAATGGGCTCTCTGCTCGCGGCTTCAAGTCGTCGAACTTCTTCCGCCGGGAGAAATCTGGCGGACGCCCCTTTATGGCAATTCTATTGAGCCTCGCCAAATATACGGTCGTGCAAGGCGCTGAGAAAAGCGGTAGCAAGGCTGCCGCACTCCAAATCGTTTCTTCGCAATATTATGCGGGACTCAGTAGGATGAGTTTTCGGCTGGTTGAGACCCAAGGAAATAGCGGAGGACGGCAACAATGCTGACTACCCGGAGTCTCCAGTGCGGCGAAATACCACGCCTACCTGCAATTCGTATCCCATCCAACTTCAATTCGCGTCAACTATGACTATCCCTTCAAAGCCCTTTCTTGGTTGAGTGGCGCGTTTTCCAGCGGAGCAGCGAAATCACCCCGCGAAGCGCCCACACGAAGATACCAAACTCTACTCCCGATTTGATAAATACGCCGGTCGCATATCCGGCATCCTCCGGAGTCTTGAAGGAACCCAGGTGCAGAAACACGAAGAACCCGATGGCAGCGCCGCAGAGTCCTCCCAGTCCGCAATAGACCAAGAGGACCTTGCCGAACATCCAAGATTTAGCGATGATTTTCTTAAGATGCATAGGAAGAAGGCAGGCTGGGAAAACTTATTCGTCCAGCGAGACAGCGACACCGAATCGTTTTGCGCCCTGAACTGAGAGTGGTTCGACACGTTGGATTCTGCAACGCACAGTCAAGAAAACATCACTCGAGCCGAAGGGTGGATCGCCAGGTAATTTAATCGTTACGAATAGCAACTGGCCCGCCATGTATGCTTCGGGGCTAACGAAATAGAGCCCTTTCGCAGAAAGGTTTGTCGCACTAACTCTGACTGGTTGCGGATTAAAAGGACTCTCGCCACAAACCTCCATGGGAAAGCTGAGGGCCACCCGGCAAGAGAGGCGGCGATCCTTCGTCGGTATAAGCTGGCGGTAGCCATCCAATGCATTTAAGGCTGCTGAGTGATGTTCGTTCTTCTCTTCCATGCTCACCTCTCGGAATGCTCATCAAGAATTCCCGGCGCTTTTGAAATTTTACTGTCTGTCCGCCAACCTGGAATGTGACTACTAGCGCCTGCCACCGAAGCGGAAGACGATCCCGCCGGTTATCTGAAAATCGTTGAGTGTCTTACTTCCGCTCACGATCCCTCCCGGAACACCAACGACATTGCTGAAGGTCCCCTCGTAATGACCGATCTCATCGCGCGCGTCGAAGCGGACCGCAAATCTCTTCGTGAAGAAATACTTTAGGCCGCCGCCAAAATTACCCGTAAATGCAGTCTGGCTGCGGTCGGGACCGGTCTCCATGAAATTGGAGTTCAATTGAGCGGGTTGATTGTTATCGCTCAGCGCAATCTCGTTTCGGGTTCCCCCCACGCCCGCTGTCAGGTACGGCACCCCTTTCCCCCGGATGGCGGAAAAGTTATAGACATAGTTCGCGGAGAGCGAAAAAGGATTGGCGACGCTGAACTCGACCGCGTTATGATGGTTGAAGTTGTAGCTCACCCGGCCGCCAATCGGAGTACCCGTCTTTACGTCCAATCCGAAACCCTCTGTTTCACGGTTGATTGGAGCCGAAATGCCGGCAAACAAAGTAAGTTCGGTGCTGCCAGAGCGCGTGCCGTCGGAAGCAAGGGTTTGCGCCAGGAGAACGCTTCCAGTGAAACCTCCTTGCAAGAGGTTGAGTGCAAAAAGCACAAAAATTCGAGACTTGCTTTGCGCGGCTTGCCTTGTCCCCATAAGACGCCATAAGACGCCGTCTCAATTCGTTCCTTTGGCCGACTTCACTATGATCTCGAAACTTCATAACTCCAGCGGCCCTCGCTCAACACCTTCGAGCCGCGTCAACCGTAGAAGTGCAATGGACGTGCCACTCGTGAAGTCCGAGTAAGTCTTTTGCTAGCACATGAATGCAAGGTGACACTGGCTAAGATTGCAAGCGGAAGCGGCACCTTGCCGCTATCCGCACACTGCCGTGCGACATTCCGCCACTCCTTGTTCAACGCTTGGGGGTGGAGTTGGTTGTCACGGACGACCAATCCTGACATTTCTTCGAGAGACGAGATGGATTCGGCTAGACACAACTATTGTCTGGGCGTCGCAAGGCGCCAAAATGGGAAAAAGAGCCGAGATTCAAGATATGAGGACGCTTGGAAAATGGAAGGAAGCGTCGTTTACAACTCCCTTGTGCATCCTGGAATCAGACTCACTCGAACTCGACAATCCTAACGGCGGCAATGACGAATTCAGCCGGATCAAAAGCGACGCGTCAACCCAAACAAAAAGGCGTGTGCTTGATAGGCTCCCGTGCCGCTACTCAGCGCGGAACGGTAGAGAAGGAACGAGAACTGCAGCGACCAGTGGGGATTAAACTCGTAGGAGTTACGCAGCAAGGCCAGGAAGCGGGGGCCTGAATGTCTCTCCGTCACAAAAGAGAGCGGAAGCGTACCGAGCAGCACAGGCCGCGTATAAGTCTCTTCCCCGACATTAAGATCGTAGTCGTAATGGAAACCGCCCTTCTGCCCCTTGAAATTTACGAGGGCTGTATTGGAAATGAACCGTTTTGGGCTGAAATAACCGTGAAACAAATCTAATCTGGTGTACGAGAGGCTTTCGAGCTGATAGCCCACACTAACTCGTATGGGTTTCTCCAAGAGAACATGTCGAATCTCCGCATGCCCTCCCCGCAATTGATTGGAGTCGCTGAGCTGATCTTGATAGTAGGTCAAGTCTAAGCTGGTGGCCTTCGGCAGACTATAGCCGACGTGGCTGGACCAGCCGCGCTGGGTCAGTGCCAGCCTAGCTGCAAATTCCGTCGGGGCCACGATGCGTTGCCGGTACGTAAAAGAGAGCTGCAGACCCGCCTCGGGGCTCAACTTGAGCCCCCCAGAGTAAACAGGTTTTGTGATTCCCCGCGCTAAGTAATGCGCCGCTCCGCCTCCCCCCGTGAGCGCCAGCAATTTGTTAACCCGGAACTCGGTCGAGTCCGTTACGGACGCGATCCCAAGGGCCGCAGAGCCATTCGCCGATTGAAAAGCAAGGCGACGATACTCCCCGGTCAGCTCGTTGCTCCACCGTGTGCCATAGCTGAGCCTGAGGGTTTGTGGAAGATTGAGAATTTGATTCCCCACAGCATCGGACAATAGGTACGCCTGATCATGTAACTCGGCTTTTAGGGTTGGCGCCGCAAGGGCTGGCTTTGGATGTTCGTACGCCTGCAAGAGTATCCGAGCCCGTTCCGCTTTCGGATTCAGATCGAAGGCCTGCTGCAAACTTCGGCGCGCATCTCCCGTACGCCCCCGGTGAGACTGTACTTCGCCCAATGATTCCCAGAGCCGGAAGTCGCGTGGATGCGCTGCTATGCCTTGTTTTAGCAAGCGCTCGGCATCTCCCAGGCGAGATTCGTATAGATAGGTTCGGCTCAGGGACCATAACGCGTCGGCATCATCAGGCGCCACGCGCAAGGCTTCCTGGAGCAGGCGCTCGGCCTTGGCATAGTTCCCGAGCAGATTATAGGCTTCACCCGTGCTAACCAGAGCCTCGCGGTTGCGCGGATCGCGGCTTAGCACCAATTGATAGGTATTAATAGCGGTTCTGAACTGGCGGGAAAGCAAATAGGCTTTCGCCAGATGCAGTTGGGCAGCTGTGTTGTCTGGCTGAGCGCGCAGGATCTGCTCGTAGAGCGCTATTGCTCGCGAGTAATCGCGGCTCTTCATTGCTTCGCCCGCTTGGACGTTGGCATTTTGATCGGCGCGTTGGGGCACAGAGCAGCGACCCTCGGGAAGGATAAAGGTTAGCGAGAGAAGGGCGCAAAGCCCGAAAACAAAAGTGCAGGCAGACACACACCTCGGGTGGTCAATGCTTTTGTGCTTCTTTTGTGGGTTCAGTCGTTGGCAAGTTTCTATGATCACGGCGGATCCTCTATGAGCGTGGCTCGACTCCGATGGTCAACTGAAAAAAAGAACCGCTGACGCAGCCTAATTGCCCCAGCATTGTCAGCGGTCCCGATTTATCAACTTTACCGACCGCACCAACAGGTGGTTGGAGCGCCTCTCGCTTCGGCATTGAATTAGTTCAGTTTGGCCCAGGTGTATCCGTCCCTGCGATCTCCTGAAGGTCAAAATCCCCTTCGACCTCGAGATTTTGCGCCGAGCCCGAATTCGTTGCAGCCGATACCCCTGCCGGAATCACAGTTGTATTGGCGGTTACAGGCGAAAGCGCTTCAGTGGCTTCACCTGCTTCCGATCCTTCAACCGCTTCCGGGCCTTCAACCGCTTCCGGACCGCTGTCTAGGGCGGCTGCACCTGCGTCTACGTTCTCGCCATTGAACTCACCCTGTTGGCCTTGGTTGGGTCCGGGTGTTGGTTGCTGGGCGGCAGCGGGCTGCGTATAAAGACACAGACACGCTCCAAGTACCGCAAAAGCCAGAAACCAGCTCAGTCGGTTCTTCATCGTGAATTCCTTTCTGCATTCCCCGATTTATGACAATCAAGGACGCACACATATACACGAGCACAGGAGTGGCCAGAACACCGAGATTCCCAACCCCTTGATTAAATTGGATATAGCAACCTATAGGAGACAGGGAACAAATCTGGTGCGGCTTAGTGCCGCGCAACCCAGTGAAAGCCGTCGCAGTCTGCCGCAGGGTCTTACGGCCAGTTGCCGGAAGGACAGGAACGGCTTTCTTGCAATTTCGCCTACTCGCTGCTCCGCACTACTTCTGTGACTAACTAATCAAGTCTGGCGATCATCGCAATGTGATTTCCCGCCGACCACCAATAGCCGTGCGAGAGGCGGGCTCCAGACGACGACCAAGTTAGTCTTTTTCTTGCAGTCTCCAGGACGAAATATTCCGGGGAGCTACCATCGACAATCCAACTCCATGCCACTGAAAGGGTGCAAACTGCGTGATGCAAATGGGGAATAGCGCATGAGCAGTCCACCTCATCGCTCCATATAGAAATAAAAGCGTCGCTCGGAGATTGGGTCTGCGAGTCGCCCAATTCTTGTTTCCAGAATCACGTGGCTCGCAGCCGAGAGTGCGGATGAAGGATCTGGTTAGTGCTTGCGCACCTTGCTAGCAACCAAGAGCGGCGCGCCGGGGGCGGGCTGCCTGAATAGCCAGCCACGCACGGAGACGGAGTCTGGTACGGGTGACACGACGAGGGCAGATACGTTCGCGACACCTTCGAAAGTGGCGTGTGACGCATCCACGGCAATCTCCGTGACGCCCACGGCGGAGAAAAAACTGAAGCCAGTGGCATCCAGAGTAAGTGTATTTGCGTCGAGTTTGGCCTTAACCGGAGCCGTTATCCGACTCTGCTGCAACCGCACTCGATCTGTCAGTAACACAGAAGTGGCGCTGCCATCTCCGCTTACGCGGTGCACCTGAACGGTTTGTCCAGCCTGGAGGGAGTTGATATCGACAAAAGAACTGGGGAGAGTGGGGTTACTCTCGGATTCTTCGAAGTCGACCGCAAATTTCGTCCCGGCTTGAATCTGAACTTGCAAGGGACTGCCGAGAACAGTGTTCGGCAGGGTGCTCAAATTGTCATCGACAACGAAAGTGAAGGCACCGGTCTGGTAGTTCACCGAGGTGATAAAACCATCGATTTCCTCGTCATTTATGTTCGTTTCGTCGCCTTCCAACTTGACCTCTTTTGCGACCAAAACACCGGTGGCAAGCACGGTCAGATCCACGTTAACGATTTGGCCATTCTGTAAACAGGTCAAGTCCGGCGGGTTGGCCATGCAGAAGCTAAACCCCTTGAACGCCGTGTTCTTGTCGACCTGAATTCCCGAAAAAATCTTCTGGGACGTTTGCAAGTCAAGACTGTTTGTACCTTTGTTCGCAACCTTACCGGTAAGTTCTTCGATGTTTTCCATCTCTTGATCTTGGTTTTCCTGGCTGATCTGCGTCTGGGTGAGACTGACGGCACTGGGGCCGCTAAAATCAACGCCCAGAGCATTGTTCAGAATCGCGTTGAGGTTCAAATCTACCAATAGTCCGAGGGAATTGTTTGCTGCGAGGCTTAAAGCCGGGTTGAAATTCACAGTTGCAACCAGGGAGCCCGAAGGAGTGATCTTGCAGACCGCGCCTGGCGCGCATCCCGCAATGGGGGTGGCGGTGCCATTGAGGAAGGTGAGCCGTGGGTTGGCGAAGGTCAGGGTCAGGCTCTGGAAAGGACCAGAGTTAGATGGGACACCGGTGGTGTTAAGTATCGCGTTCTCCGTCTCAAGCTTTGTCACATCGATGTCTTGTGGTCCAGTGGCCCCAAGCAGGTCAACATTGCCCGGATTCAGAGACGCCCCCGAAACGGTGACTTCAAAGGAGATCACGTTTACGTTCGCGGGGGGTGCGTCCTTCAATGAAAGAGTCACTGCCGTGCCGCCGAACGGCTTAGCAGGGGTAAATACTTTGGAATTCCCGCAGCCTGCTATCAGCAGAATAGGCAGAATGAATGCCGTCAATTGAGCCTGTTTTCTTAACACGCTACACCTCTCTCTTTCGTGCTGCACTGGTCCGGATTAGAGGCTTCGTCTTACGTCAATCCGATTGGAGTACGAAGACAAGCCGTCAGAGGAAGGGCGGTAAAAAGTTCACCCGGCAATTTAGCCCGGTTGAACCAAGGAAGACCTGGCCCGCCACTTCCCCTCCCTGCAGGGTGAGGAAGCACACGGGAGACCAGAAGGGAGACCGCCGTAAATGATTGACTGGACGGTAGAAAGCAATTCTGAGAATGCAGATTCGGGGCAGGACGGGCGGCAACTTGTCCCACTCTTCTGGATGTCGCACCCATCTTGCCGCACGGCCATTAGAACAGTCTCCGACGGAGCGCGGGAGGCCACGCGTTTTTAGTGCTCGCGAAGCCGGAAGTTGTATCGCAGAAGAAATACGTGGCTAGGCCGGGTCACGCCGTAGTCAGTTGTAAAAACATACTCAGCAAGAAAATTATTCGTAAATCGCCAACCAGCGCCGAACTCCGAGTAATAAATTGTGGAACCATCACTTGTGATTCCATTTGGGGCAAAGATTCCATCCGAGGTGAGCAATCGCCCAAAACGGTCTGGATAGAGTGAAAGATTGGTGGAAAGGGTCTGCCGAATGGTCAAAAGTGAGCCGCTGACAAACATGTGTCTCCAGACGTCAGCCTGGATGGCTTCATGGGCGGACAAAAAGGGACTGCTCCTTTGGTTCCGTTCCAAAAGGTTGCTGGTGGCGTCTTCCCGGCGCATGGCCGTAGTGTTGGAAACCCCGCCTGCGAGGTCCAGAGTGAGCAGAATCCTCGGGCGGAGGGCGTAGCCCAGACCCGCAGCGAAGCTAGATCCTGTCGTCCGGTCAACCTGGTGAGAATTGACGATCGCAGAAAGCCGCAACTGGTCATTCAGAGTGAGAAAGAAATAGGACGCTTGGGCTCCGTAGAAGAGCTTCTTGGTCAGGACCCCGCGGAATCGGACGCCAACCTCGGAGGAACGGCCTCCGCTCTGGGTAGCATCGAGGGTCTGCGGCTGCCCATTCAACGTATGTGAGAGGTTCCGGAAATCCGCGGAGACAAATCCATAGCTGTAATAAATTCCGAGTTTCCTCTCGCCTGAAAAATCCTGAGAAAGGCCCACTTTGATTCTTGTTTGCGCAAGATTCGATTCAGAGTTGATTCTTTCACTTGTTACATTCCCAATTGGATCTTGCTGGCTTATAAAGTTTAGAAGAGATCCCCAGCCTTTCACGTAATCCGCTCCTAACCCAAGGCTCGTTCTCTTGCTTTCGCCAAACGCATGAGCCACCGCGAACGAACCGGTGAGGAAAGAAGTTTTTGCGTCATTCGATGAAGCGCGTGTTCCAATGGTGCCTGGAGGAAACAAACCTCCAGAAAGAATAGCAGCGTCATCGAGATTGAAGGCCTGTATGCCGCTCCGAAAAGCGGCGACACCGCCTCCAATGGCCGTGCGGTGGTCAGAGAGGGGAGTGAAGAAAGAGGCTTGAGGCGAGAGGCTGTAATCGACGGATTGCCCGGGGTTAGGAATAAAATCGGATTGGGTTGCCGCCACACCCTGGCTGCCTCGAAACGAGGGCAACAAGAAGACGCGCCCCTCAGGGGCTGAAAATTCGGTCGCGTAAGCAGGGTTTTCCAAGCCATCCAAAAATGAGTCCGGATAAGCGGTAAAGCGGAGGAATAGCGGGCCTTGCCGCGCGTCAACCACATTCTCAACAAAACGGTCATAAATGCCCGCGGAATTCCGGGGTGAAATCGCGTTTTCCGATTCTTGGGGATCGTTCCCCGCACCGGAAGTCTGATTTTGGTTGTTGCCCTCGACTTGCGGACTCCCGCTCAATCCTCCGATTTCACCTGCTGGGCTGAACGAGAAAAAGTGAATGTCCTGGTTGGGGCGGACAATCACGCCTTGGCCAGGATGCACGAGAACCTTCTTCTGCGGATCTGAAAGACTGGTGACTTCAACGAGCCCCGCGTAGACAATAACTTCTGTGTCTCCGACTCCATTCACTGCCACGCTAAATTCCGTACCACGAACGGCAATCGAAGCCGTGGGGCTATTTACGCGGTATGGATTTGGTTTTCCGCCGAAATGATTAATTTTTACGCGTACCCGTCCGAGCAAAACCTCGAACAGCTCGCGTAACGAATTGGCAGCGTGAAAGTCCTTCATCAGCACCCGGGAACCGGGGCGTATCAGCACCAAGCTGCCGTCGGTCAACTGAATCGTGAGGTGTCCGCCGCCTCGCGTGTCAATCTCTTCTCCTGGAAAGAGCACATCGCCACGTTTTGCCGCAGCAGGCGCCTGAGTGCCGCTAGAAAGTAGAGCTGTGCCGCTCACGCTGGCGATGCGCGCCTCGACGGGTGTCACTTGGGCGGGGGCTGAACGAGCGGTACATGCGATAGCAAACAAACTCAACATCAAGGCGCGGTATGTGTTTCGCGAATTCCGTGCCGGTCCCGGTGCTACAATCATGGATTCCCGCCATGTGCGTCCTCAGGTGTTTCTGCGTCAGCGTTCTCTTCGTTGTCTGCATCTGACGCGGCGCGCAGTCGATACTTGGCAACTAGTCTTTGAACGGTTCGGCGATCGAGTCCGAGAACCGCCGCGGCACGTCTTTTCCTTCCTTGATTCTCATCCAGCACGAGTTGCAGGTAACGACGTTGCAACTCATCCATCGTCGGCCGGTCGCCGATGATTGACCGCTCGTGTTGAGAGTTGGCGGAGTCTTTCTGAATTGCCGTCCCCGAAGCGATCTCAGGTGGCAAGCAGTCGAGAGTAATCATGTCATTAGGGCAAAGAGCAACAGCACGGCGGATAGCGTTTTCTAGCTCCCGGACGTTCCCAGGAAACGGATAAGCTCGCAGGGTTTCAGCTGCTTCACGGGTAAGACGGTATGGTGGTTTTCCGTCCGCGGTTGCAGCGCGCAAGAAATGCGCTACCAGCACATCGACATCGCCTCCGCGCTCACGCAGTGTTGGGAGCTCTAGCGAGATGACGCTCAGCCGATAAAACAAATCGGGCCGGAATTGGGCCGCGGCAGCCATCTCGCGCAACGACGCGTTGCTTGCCCCTATAATCCGAACATCAATTCTTTTTGTCTGTGTAGAACCGACTTTCCTCACTTCTCCCGACTGCAACACACGCAGCAGGCTTGCCTGGAAGCCTGCGCTGGTGGAAGCGAGTTCATCCAGAAAAATCGTGCCACCATCAGCCGCCTCGAAGAGCCCGGAACGCTCTCCGACCGCACCGGTGAAGGCTCCCTTCGTATGTCCAAACAATTCAGCTTCGAGTAGGGTATCCGTGAGACCAGAACAATTCACGGCCACGAATGGCTTTTTTTCCCGCGGACTGAAATCGTGAATCGCCCGCGCAACTAACTCCTTGCCAGTGCCAGACTCTCCCATAACGAGGACTGGCACGTCGCTTCGCGCGGCACGCGCAATCAAGCGGTAGACGCCCACCATGGCGGGGCTCTTGCCAACAAGGCCGGATCGCGAGATGTCGTGTACTAGGGTGGAAATTTCACGGCTGCTGCCGGCGGCCTCCGATGCCGCAGACAGATACCGCCGCAACAAGCTGGCGACCGCGCTTACTTCAAACGGCTTGGCAATGAAATCTGTCGCGCCCTCCTCGACCGCGCGGACGGCCAATTCAACAGAGCCTCGGGCGGTCATCAGGATGATGGGAAGCGTTGGGAAAAGCGCGCGCAGTTCCTTAACCATTGTGAGTCCGTCGCCGTCGGGCATGTAAATATCACTGATCACGGCGTCAAACTCTTCGGTGCCTGCCGCTGTCAATGCCTCCGCCCCATTGCGGACGCAACTCACGCGAAACCCGCTCAGCGACAACCCGGATTCCAGCATGAGCCGGATGGAGTGTTGGTCATCGACAACTAGGATGTGAGGTCGTTTAGCCATCGCCTGATTTTTTGAGGTTGTTGCCATCCACGAGTTCCAGCGGCAGTCGCAGGCTAAAAGTTGAGCCCGCGCCAAGTTCGCTTTCAACGGTAACACTACCCCCGTGCGAATCCATGATTTCGCGGGCATACGTCAGCCCGAGGCCCGTACCGGGTTTGTCCGCGTTCTCCACGCGGGGAACACGATAAAATTTCTCGAAGATGTGCTTCACATCCTCGGGTGCGATCCCGTAACCCTTGTCTGCTACTTCGAGCAGAAGATCATTTCCTTCCGTTCGCACAGACACACGTATCTCCATGCCCCGGGGACTGTACTTGATGGCGTTGGCAACGACATTCGTGACCGCTTGGCCTAGCAAGTCAGGGTCCGCCATAACCACTGGCAGGTTGGCGGCAAATTCGCACCTAATCGGAATACCGCGCGATGAGGCGACGGGGTCAAGCAACAGAAGCATGCGCTCAATCAACGCATCCACGCGCAACGGCGATTTCCTCAACGGGCGCGCTCCGGCCTCGAGGCGGGTGATGTCCAGATATTCATCGATCATTCGTGCGAGACGCTTAGCCTCTTCGTTGATGGCCGCATGCATCTCCCGCTGCCGGCCGGGTTCCACCTCGAATTGCGCGAGCACCTCGCTCATTCCCTGAATCGCGGTGAGAGGGGTTCGCAGTTCGTGCGTCACAAGGGCCATGACATCCGTTTTCATTTGCTGCAATTCTCGCTGTTTTGTTATGTCGGAAAGAGAGGCGACGATTCCGACTACGGCACCGCGCTCGTCACCATTCTCGCAGACGGGAGATAATCGCAGAATGAAATGTTTTGGCGACGAAGCTCCGAAAGTGGTTTCCCGCTCCACTGTGATTCGATCGACCAACAGCCGTTCCAGTGTTTCCGGTACGGCTTTTTCGGCCAGGCCTAAACGTCCAAAGAGGCTGCTTCCCACCAATGAGCGTTCCCCTATTCCGAGGATTTCTGTCGCACGGCGGTTCACAAATACAATGTGCCCTTCGACTCGGGCGACGAGCAAGCCATCCCCTACCGAGCGAAGCGATTTATCGACGAAGAGCGAATCGGACAGAATCCGCTGGTTTAGCGCACCCAGAGTATGTGTCTTCCATGTGAGCCCACGAGGCAGCAAACGCGAGGAAGTCCGCCGCAGGGCTTCCGTTGCTTCGCCATCCGTTCTCAGTTCCGTACCCAACGCCACGATGAAACCATTGGCAAGTTCAACGGCGATGCGAACTATTTCAAGCGGCATCCGCTCCTTGTTATTATCCAAAAGGATGAGAAATCCGTCTGGATGGTTGGCGTCTCCAAGAGGACACTTCAACGCGACCAATTGTTGGACTGCGGAGTCGCGTCTCTCATGGAATAAATAAACCATATCCGGATCGGGCTTGCCAGGCAAACCGTTTTCAGTTTCAGCAGAACGTTCGGACCGCGGCCATTCGATACTTAACGCGCGGCTCTTCGAGACCGAAGGGAGCAAGGGATATCCGGAACTTGCGGCGACTCGATACTTTCCCGCTGACACCGAACGAAGAATGGCTACACCAACTGCATTCGTCAGTTGAGCAATGAGCGCGGCCGGATCCGCTCTTGATTCTCGCGCCGAAGGCCAGAGCCGGCTTTCCGCATGCACCATCTTCCCGATCTGCAGATCCAACTCGCGGCTGGCAACGAGGGACCGGCGCAGCAGCACCAGTGGGATCGCTGAGACGAACGAAACGGTGCAAGGCACTATCGGTGGGAAGACCAGCCAGCGGGTGAATGAGAAATAACTTAGACCCAGGATCAAACAGGCGATCAGGACGATCATTATCAGTTGTTTTAGGTTTTCTTGGTTGCCCTGAGCGATAGAAAGTCCAATGAGGGTAACAAGCGCGACCAAAGCCGCACAAGCCGCTGCGAGCCAGTCGGGTGTTTCGGAATACGATCTTCCGCGCAAGAGCGTGTTGAGCGAATTGGCGAGGACTTCCACCCCGGGCATAAACTCCCCATACTGTTGGCCGTCTGGAGCGTCCAGATGAACAAAGGGAGAGGTAAATCGGTCACCTAGAGCGGCTGCTGTGGCCCCCACGATGACGTATTTCCCTTGGAACGCGGAAGCCGGCACCTTCCCGTCAAGAACCTCACCGAAGCTAAATGTGTAAGGCGCAAAGGAACCAGTCGGACCCACGTACTCTATCGGAATCCAACTGGCCCGCAGGACCTGTGTGCTGCGCGGCCGGCCCGCTTCGATTTCAATTGTGCGAGTTTCCGTGCGCACTGGAAATCTACGTCCATCAACGAGGACTGCTCCGGGCACTTCCTGAATGGCCTGAGCATTTGCGCCGTCTCCCACGCGAATCGTTTCTAGTGCCATTGCCCACTCGGCTTGCCCCTGATCGTCTGCCTTGCGGACGAGAAACGATCCTGCGACTCCGTCGACTTCCGTGGATACATGCACATGGCCAACGCCCGCAGCGGCCTTTTCCAAAGAGGGTAATGGTCGAAGCCAGACGACCCTGCCTGATTCGTCCCGTGCGAGTTGGGCTGCGACGACGGTGTTTCCCGCCCTGGCAATCGCCAAAGCGAGGGCAGAGTCGTCCACCGTGTTCGTTGCTTCGCTGAATAACACATCGAGTGCGACGACTTTAGGGTGCGCAAGGGCGAGCTTCTCGAGCATTTCAGCAGTCAGGTTGCGGCGCCACGGATAACGACCAAACCGAGCGAGACTCGCTTCATCAATCGCCACAATAGCGATATCGGCCGGCACTGGCAGGGGCCCTCTCGCTCGGATAAGCCAGTTTCGCGCAGACAATTCCAGTCCAGGAATTCGCCACGTTACAAACATTCCCATAGCGGCCGAAATAAGCAAAAGAGCAGCCACCCAGCCGAACTGGCCAACTCTCCGTCCCGATTGCGAATTGTTCGTGCTCGGCATTTCTTCTCTGCTCACGGCTTTCGGTCATCACAACACGTCAAAATCGCCCCGGAATCTGCGCACGTTGTTCCCGCGGAATACGCCATTGAGAGGATCACTCAGATTCGCACGGACATCCAAAGGATTGAAGTGATTTGATTTGTCAGGTTGAAGCCCACGTTCCTCCTTCAAGCATTGAGTTTCATTGTAGATATCGAACGGGGTCTCCTGCTGCGATGGATGCAAGTCAAGAGCCACGAGTCGAGCTTCTGTGGGGACTTGCACACCAATGAAAGGAAAGGCTTTATCGGATCACTCGGGCATGGCGTGTAATGCACCTGAGGCAATTTGCCGCAGGTCATTCGAGCCTCCAATCAAGTCGATCTACAACTTCCCGATTTCTTGAACTCGGATTTCGCCGCGATGGATGAAACGGGATCTACATTGTTCTGTTATTGCGATGGATGCGGTGGGCGCTCCCAAACAGTCCACTTTCTGCTTGCACAATAACAATTCTCGAAAAACCTGTTCTTATCCATGCTCCGTGTACATGGCAAATTGCCGCACCGTAGGATCGTTCGTGAGGCATCCTGCCACGGCGGTAAGTGGAAGCGTTGTTTACGGAACTTAAGAACCTGATCGGACTCCGCCGCGTGCGTTTGCGAAGAATGAAGATTGTTCGCGGACATCGTGGGCGACATCATTACACCCACGATTCAAGTTCCGATTTTTGTGCTGTTCTTCTTTGGACCGGTGAAGGACCCCGCATTGCTTCGCGGCACCTTACAGCCGGGAGAAGCGCCAGCGGAAGGCGAACCCGACGATCTTCAAGGCCTGCCTCTCGTTCCGTCCTCGCCGCTCCAAATCCGAATCAACTCACATCCTCCATAACAGGCCGATCTGGATCTCGCCTCGATGAAACTGTCGATCCCACAATCCACGAACGAAATGCTTCCAGCAATCACACCCGCTACGACTCCCACCGGATCTGCGCTGCCACTTTCCTTCGAGGGTGTGGCAGTTATTGACCTAAATGCGGATTACAAGGCTCTCTCTCTTTGATTTTTGAAAGTGCCCAATAGAGCACAGTCGCGTCATCGTGAACTGGTCTACAATTACGCGCTTTCCGATTGGCGCGTGAATACGTCACGAAGATGTGTGACCGGCGTCACAGCATCACTGGCACCGCAAGAGTAGGTTGAATTCGCTGGGAGATAGAAGGCATGTCCGACAACACATGGAGAATCACCGGTGCTCGGCACAGACGCCAGGTCTGCTACGTGTTACTGCTCGTGCTTCTCTTAAGCCAAGTCCTTGTATTACACGCTGGCTGCTTTTCACCTCAGGACTCGAGCAGTGATTGCTGCATCCAGCATCCTTGTGATGCTTCGCTCGCCGTGCCTTGCACCGTTACTGGTTGCTGCCAAAGCACGCCGCCCATCGCTCTGACGACCGACTCGCAAAATGCCTTGAGGTATATTCGCGTTGCGACTGGCGCCAGTCCGTTGTTGCTGATTGTCCCCTCCTCAGAAAGCGATCCAGGGAACTCTTCTTCGCCTTCCCCGCCCCTACCACCTCTTCTGCGTACCAATGCGTTAAGAATTTAATTTCCCTTCAGAACGTCTCTCCTCTACGTTCGTGCGCGACGTAACAGTGTGTTCACAATCCGCGCCACGCGAAATCGGTAGATAACGGAATGGTGTGGCGAGCTTTGAACTTTATTTAAAGCGGATAACTCGAATGACTTATGTAAACCGAACCACAACAGTATTGGTACTCGCCCTAGTCCTGGCGAGTCATGGCGGAGGCCAAATTCCGCCGGCGGGCCCGGCGCCGCAGAGTACCGACGGTCGTCCTCAAAACGTTCCGCGGCCTTTTGCCTGGGAATCTCCCGCACGCCTCCGCAGCGGAATCCTCGGCGGGACGTCCGGCACTCTGCGCGCTGATTCGCGAGGTGTCGAATTCGTGCCCTTGAGCGGCGCGAGTACGCGCTGGACCTTCACTGAGATTAAGGATATGGAGCTGCAAAAACATCGCGTGGTTCTGATTGGATACGGCAACCGCAAATGGCATCTTCCCGGCACGCAACGCTTTGATTTGGAAATCACGAACGAGATCACACCCGCAGTTGCAGTCTCGCTAACAGCCGAGATGAGGAGGCCCGTACGAAACATGCTTCCCGAGCCTGATGCTCCAGCGAACACGGTGATCGCCGTTCGGCGGAGCGATCACTTCGGCGGAAGCAATGGCCTACTGCGCATCCGCCGGCAAGGAATTGATTACGTTACCGCGCAGCCGGGACAGAGCCGGAGTTGGCGCTGGCTTGATCTCCAGACCTTATCCAATCCCGATCCCTATCACTTGCTTGTGTTTGGGTATCGCGACACCTATGCCTTCGATCTCAAGGAGACACTTTCGCGAGAACTGTTCAACCATGTGAGCGATGAGATCTGGAGACACAACGAGAGCGAAATGATGGGCAGTCCGGTGACTCATTTACCTGACGCACCAACGAACGTTGGACGGAGGGAAGATGACTAGATTCCTGCGAGGCACGTTTCTGCTGATGACCGGATTGTGTTCGGTGTATCCGGTCGTCTCCATGGCCCAAACCCCTTCCGAGACTTCCCCGCCACCGGTCCAAGCTGAACGCGAAACCCACCCTCCTGGCGCGCGGTCGAAGTCCCAATTCGTCATCGGCGGACCTCAGGTCGCGCTCGATGATTTGATTGATGTGGCGCTTGCGCAGAACCCCTCGATCAAGAGCGCCGCTGAAAAGTACCAAGCACAACAGGCGCGGATACCACAGGCGCGCTCGTTGCCGGATCCGACGTTTTCCGGCGGATGGATGGGGAACATCAGGCCCTTCAGCGTCCAGCAAAACGATCCGTCGAGCTATCGGGGTCTGACCGTGGCCGAAGATTTTCCATACCCCGGCAAACTGAAATTACGAGGCCAGATTGCGGACCGCGATGCCGAAGCCGCCTGGTGGGACTACGAACAGACGCGGCGTCAAGTAGCTTCGGATGTAAAGGTGGCCTACTACGAATATTTTTATTACACGAAGGCCATTGAAATCACCGAGAAAGACAAAGACCTATTGCAGAAATTGGCGAGCATTGCACAGGAACTCTATAGGGTTGGCAAAGGAATGCAGCAGGATGTTTTCAGAGCGCAGGTCCAGGTTTCCAGGATAGATCAGAGACTGATCGTCTTTCGGCAACAGGAAGAAACGGCGCGCGCGCGTCTGAACACGCTGCTGTACCGAGATCCGGAATTGCCATTACCTCCAGCTGCTCCGTTTACTCCGGCGGACTTTCACGCCAGCCTTGATGAGCTGTACGGCCTGGCGCACCAGAATGATCCAGGTCTTGAGCGGGATCGGCGCACGATCGAGCGCAACCGCTACGCCGTCGGCCTCGCTCGGAAGGCGTACGACCCAGACTTCAATGTTGGCTACACCTACTGGCAGCGACCCTTGTTGCCGGACATGCACGGGGTCATGGTGGGGATCAACATCCCCATTTTCTTCCGCACCAAGCAGCGAGAGGGAGTGATCGAAGCCTCGCATAGCCTCAGCGGTGCTCAGCGCGATCTTGAAACACGCATGACCATGGTGAATTTCGAGATCAAGCAGGAGTTCCTCGCCGCTACCGCCTCACGCGACCTATCGAACCTGTACTCCAAGGCCATCGTGCCGCAGTCCTCTCTGGCGCTCGAGTCTTCGATGTCGGCCTATGAAGTGGGCAAAGTGGATTTTCTCTCCATGCTCACGAACTTTGTGGACGTGCTCGACTATGAGGTCAGCTATTACGAGGAACTGAGCAAATTTCAGACCGCCCTGGCGCGCCTAGAGCCGCTGGTGGGAACGGAGTTGACGAAATGAACCGAATCGCTATGAAAATGCCGATCAGCAAGAGTTCCTTCCTGCTTGGGGTCGCGTTATTTATTCTCGGAACCGCGACGGGATGTTTAGTCCTCTACGGTTATCAGATCCACGAGCGATCCGCTCACGTACATGCGGACGCCCTTGCATCCCCGCAACAGCCAGCGCCAAAAGCACCCGCACCGATGGCTGCTATGCCTGGCATGCCGGCAACGGACGCTCAACAACCGAAGCCACAAGAACCTGCGCCCGTCGCGGGCATGCCGGAAACGAGTGCTCCTAAAAACGCGATGCCGGAAAACCAAACTGTATCTGCGACCTCCGCGCAGGACATGGCGCCGGGGACAGTGATGCTTAGTCCTGCCAGCCAGCAGTTAATCGGTGTGCGTTACACGGAGGCGCACCGCACAGACATGAAGCGCACCCTCCGCACGGTCGGTCTTGTGCAGATGGACGACGAAAAGATATCAAAGGTACACGTGAAGTTCGCTGGGTGGATTGAAAAGGTGTACCTCGATTACGTGGGCAAGCTGATCAGGAAAGGCCAGCCCTTGTTCAGCCTCTACAGTCCGGATCTCGTATCTACGCAGCAGGAGTATTTGATAGCACGTAAGGGCCATGAGAATCTGTCCAAAGCTCCATACTCCGACGTCTCTTCGGGGGCGGACTCTCTTCTCCGCGCCACGCGGGATCGCCTGCAGCTCTTGGACGTCACGGTTGCACAGATTCGCACGCTCGAAGAGACGGGGAAAGTCCGGCGCACCATGACGGTGTATTCACCGATCAACGGCTTCGTCATTAATCGTAACGCCTTCGAACAGGCCTACGTAACCCCGGAAACCGCCCTCTACGATATTGCCGATCTCTCGACCATCTGGGTGTACGTGGACATCTATGAATATGAGGCGCCCTTTGTCCGAATGGGCCAGCCTGCTTCGATGCAGTTGAGTTACTTCCCCGGCAAAATCTATAGCGGCCGCGTGACCTACCTCTACCCCACGCTCGATCCGAAGACCCGCACTATCAAAGTCCGGCTGGAGTTTCCGAACCCCAAATATGAATTGAAACCAGAGATGTATGCGGACGTGCAACTCGCGATTGATTACGGCACGCAAGTCGTTGTGCCCAGCGAAGCCGTGCTCAATTCTGGAACGCGCCAGATCGTATTCATCGCCAAGCCAGGAGGGTATTTTGAGCCCCGGGAGATCAAGGTGGGAGACCAATTTGACGGGCAATACGTTGTTCTGGCGGGCCTCAAGCCGGGAGAGAAAATAGTCGCTTCCGGAAACTTCTTGATCGATTCTGAGAGCCGCTTGGGCTCGGCCATGCAGGGAATGGCTGGGATGCAGGCTAAAGCTCCGGAGAAGAAGTAAACGAGTCAGAAGCGAAGTAAAACTTTGATTTCTGTTGCAGGCAAGGGAGCCCGCCACGATTGAAAAGATCATAGAGTGGAGCGCCAGGAATAAATTCTTCATCTTCCTGGGGGTGTTCTTTACGGTGGCCGCAGGTCTGTGGGCCCTGAAGAATACTCCGCTCGACGCCATCCCCGACCTGTCGGATGTTCAGGTGATCGTGTTCACGGACTGGCCCGGACGCAGCCCTGATCTCGTCGAAGACCAGATTACCTACACCATCGTCACTGCTCTGATCTCCGCACCGCATGTGAAGGTCGTTCGCGGCTATTCGTTCTTCGGGCTGTCTTTTGTCTATGTGATCTTTGAGGACGGAACGGACCTCTACTGGGCGCGCTCACGAGTCGTCGAATACATGCAAGGTATCCAGGGAAATCTTCCTGCGGGAGTTACTCCTACGCTTGGGCCGGACGCTACCGGCGTGGGATGGACCTACATGTACGCTCTGGTGGATACGAGCGGAAATTACGATCTCTCGCAACTTCGGACGCTGCAGGATTGGCACATACAATATTGGCTTCGATCGGTGCCCGGGGTCTCGGAGGTGGCGAGCGTCGGAGGGTTCGTAAAGCAATATCAGGTGGATATCAATCCCAGCGCGTTGCTGGCCTATCATCTCCCGATCAGCGAAGTGATTGCCGCCATCCGCCGAAGCAATAACGATGTCGGAGGAGGCGTGGTGGAATATACCGGCCAGGAATATATGGTCCGGGGCCTGGGCTATCTTCAAGACGTTGCCGACCTCCAAAAAGTCGTAGTGCGAACCAACGGCGACGGCACAGCTATCTACCTGCGCGACGTTGCAAACGTTCACCTCGGTCCGGACATGCGCCGCGGTCTTGCTGAACTCAATGGCGAGGGGCAAGTCGCGGGTGGAGTTGTCATTTCGCGTTATGGCGTAAATGCTATGGGTGTCCTGAAGCAAATCAAGCAGAAAGTCGCTGAGATCAACAACGGTTTGTTACCCAAGGGCGTGCAGATTGTGCCCGTTTACGACCGTTCCGACCTGATCCTGCGTTCGGTGGCGACGCTGAAGGAAAAGCTGATCGAGGAGATGATCATCGTCAGTTTGGTTTGCCTCCTCTTCCTGTTCCACTTTCGCAGCGCGATGGTCGCCATTGTCACACTACTCGTCGCCATCCTCATGATGCTGCTGGCGATGTACTTCCTCGGCTTGAGCTCGAATATCATGTCGCTCGGCGGCATTGCGATCGCCATTGGAGCGATGGTCGACGGGGCCATCGTGATGATTGAAAACGCGCACACGCGTCTCGAAAAGTGGGAGCACGGAGGACGCCAGGGCAGCCGGGACCTAATCATCATCGAGGCAGCGAAAGAAGTTGGAAAACCGCTGTTCTTCTCTTTGCTGATTATCGCGGTCTCTTTTATTCCGGTGTTTACGCTGGAAGCGCAGGAAGGACGCCTGTTCCGGCCTCTCGCCTACACCAAAACGTTTTCGATGACCTTTGCGGCGCTGCTCTCACTGACACTGGTTCCGGTCCTGATGCTCCTCTTCATTCGGGGGAAAATCGCTCCGCAGGCAAAGAACCCCATCAACCGTTTTCTCATTTGGGTGTACCAGCCATTCGTCCACTTAGCGTTGCGTTTCCCGAAAATAGTGCTCCTTCTGGCGCTGGTCGCCTTGGCTCTCACTGTGCCCGTGTTCATGAAGTTGGGATCGGAATTCATGCCCCCGCTCTACGAGGGCAGCCTGCTGTACATGCCTTCTGGACTTCCAAGCATGTCCATCACCACTGCTTTGGAAGTGACTCAACTCGAGGACAAGATCATCAAGCAGTTTCCCGAAGTCCTCTCCGTGTTCGGCAAAGCGGGCCGCGCCAGAACTTCGACCGATCCTGCTCCTCTCGAGATGGGGGAGGCCACCATTATTCTGAAACCTGAGGAGAATTGGCCGAAAGGCATGACGCCCGAAAAGCTGGTGAATGACATGGACATTGCGTTGAAGGTTCCGGGCGTCTCGAATTCCTGGACGATGCCTATCAAGGGCCGCACCGACATGCTTTCGACCGGCATTCGTACTCCAATAGGCATCAAGATTTTCGGCGCTGATCTCAAAGTGACCGAGGAGATTGGCAAGCAGATTGAAGATGTCCTTCGCAACCTTCCGGGCACGCGCAATGTGTACGCGGAGCGAGTTGTCAGCGGCTACTACGAGGACTTCAAAATTGACCGCGACGCCATCGCGAGATACGGGCTAAACGTTGCGGACGTGGAGGATGTTATCGAATCCGCGATCGGAGGCATGAATATCAGCACAACGATTGAAGGACGCGAGCGTTTCCCAATCAACGTCCGGTACCTACGTGACTATCGAAGCGACCCGCAGGCGCTCGACCGCGTACTGGTGGGGACACCGGGCGGCGCCCAGGTGCCCATAACCCAGCTCGCAAAAATTAGCCTCACGATGGGACCTCCCGTCATCAAGAGCGAAGATGCCCAGTTAGTGGGCTACGTCTATGTCGATGTTACCGGGGTGGACATCGGGACCTACGTACAAAAAGCAATGCAGGCCGTCCAGCAAAAAGTCAAAATCCCCGCGGGCCACCGCCTGGAATGGAGCGGACAATGGGAATACATGCAGCGGGCGAAGGAGACGCTGAAGTACGTAGTTCCGCTCACCCTGCTGATCATCCTGGTCCTGCTGTACTCAAACTTTAACTCTGTCGCCAAAACGCTGATTGTAATGCTCTCGGTTCCCTTCGCCCTCGTTGGCGGCATCTGGCTGATCTACCTGCTGCACTACAACACCAGTGTCGCGGTCTGGGTGGGGTTCATCGCCTTGGCTGGTGTGGCGGCCGAGACCGGCGTTGTGATGATCGTCTATTTGGATGAAGTCTACGAGCGCCGGCTCAAGGAAGGCAAGATGACCTCCGCCAAAGATCTGTATGACGTCATCATCGAAGGTGCGGTGATGCGCGTACGCCCCAAGATGATGACCGTCACAGCGATTATGGCGGGTTTACTTCCCATCATGTGGAGCCACGGCACTGGGGCGGACCTGATGAAGCGAATCGCCGCGCCGATGGTCGGCGGCATGCTGACTTCCACCATTCTGACGCTCATCGTGATCCCTGTCATTTACGAAATGTGGCGTGGCTGGCAAATGCGGCACGCCCCTGAGGTACCCGCGACAACGCCAGGAGATGCCGCAAAAATCTGATTTCCAGAATCTTGGTAGGACACAGGGAGATCAAAATGCTTGTTGGCGTGATGCTGCTGTGGTTCCTCCTCACCGCACTATCGCTGTTGTATGTGGTGATGGATATTCGCTCCACGCCCGCATCACCGGTTCTCAAGTGGGGCTTCGTACTTCTCACTGCGTACACGGGGCCGTTGGGCGCATTTCTGTACGTATTAGGTTGCCGCGAACCCCTGCCTGGGCTGCACGAACGCTACGTCGCCACGCGCTGGAGACAGGTTCTGGGTTCGACAATGCATTGCGTAGCTGGCGATGGCCTGGGAATCTTGGCTGGCGCGGTCCTCGCCAGATTATTCCATTTACCCAAAGCTGCGGATATTATGCTGGAGTACGCATTGGGCTTTGGCTTCGGATGGACTGTCTTCCAATCTCTGTTCATGCGTGGCATGGCGGGCGGTTCATACCTGCGCGCGCTCTCCAGCACTTTCCTTCCCGAGTTGCTCTCTATGAACTGCCTCATGGCTGGCATGGTTCCTGTGATGACTTTGGCAATGAAGAGTGTCCCAGCGAGCCACAATCCATCTGGACCGGAATTCTGGTTCATCATGTCTATGGCCCTTCTTGTTGGTTTCATTACCGCGTATCCCATGAATTGGTGGCTGGTATCCCGCCACATGAAGCACGGCATGATGACCGTGCGGCCTTTACAACGTTCTATTGAAAGCGGAGTGCATAAATCCTTGCAAGACGATCACTCAACCAGAGAGGGCACGGAGGGCGCGCAACGAGCTGGCAAGCCGCCAATGGACAGCGATATAAACTCGCTATCCGCCGGCGTCCTCACTTGGATTACAATCCTCTCGTTCTTGATATTTGGCCTGGGGCTATTCATAGCGGTTATTCTTGGCGGTTTCTAGCGGCGGATCGCGAGTAAGCACGGTTTAGGTCAACAAATGTCTCGCTTCGAGAGTGGTGCCGCCCAACATGCATGAAACGTAAGTGGTTAGGGCGGAAAAGCACTACGAACTGGCCCAAACCCTTTATGTTCCAATTCCTGTCTGGATCGCCGATAATCGGTCCGCATCTCATGCACGCTATTCCTATTGCCGTCGAAGAAAGTCCACTTCTCCCGACTTCTTTCTACTTCTTCTGACCTAAATGAGGCAAGGGAACTCACAGAGCAGGTGCTCACGGCAGCTAAAGGAATCGTCGTTGAAGTGGGCATTGGTTCCGCCCTGGACCTTGCCTATTATTCCTCCAATGTAGTGCATCCATGCGGGATTGATGCGTCGTCCGAACTCTTGCAGATGACTCGGCAAAAAACGGAGGGCATAGCCTTTCCAGTTACGCTGCTGAACCACACCGTTGAGAGAATTCCGCTCGAAAATCATTCGAGAGACACGGTCGTAATGACGTGGGTGCTGTGTTCCATCGCCGAGGACCTCACAGCACTCAGAGAGATGAAACGAGTCCTCAAGCCTGATGGCCGTCTGCTATTTCTGGAGCATGGCTTCGCGCCTGAACTGAAAATCCAGTCGTGGCAAAACCGTCTCGCGCCAATTTGGAAACGCATCGGCGGAGGCTGCTGGCCGAACAATAAAATCGATGAACTGATTTCCCGCGCCGGTTTCGCGATTCGAGAACTTCGCAATTCTCATATGCCAGGCCCCAAACCGATGGCATAAGTCTATCGGGGATTCGCAAAACTTGATCGCGGGGGCTAGCCCGCACGGGCTCTCGAATTGCCGTTTCTCGAGTTACTATCTTAAGATCTACGGTACAGTCCTGTCACACGAAAGAGCCGTTACAAGAGGTCGCTATGGATGTAAAAACACACTGGGAGAATATTTACCAGACGAATGCACCGGACGCGGTCAGTTGGTATCGACCGCATCTCGAAACCTCGCTTACCCTCATCGAACGAACGGCAGCGGGGCTTCGGTCTGCCATCATCGATGTTGGCGGGGGCGAATCCACGCTTGCCGACGATCTCCTGTCGCGGGGCTACCAGAACGTCACCGTTCTTGACATTTCCGAGACCGCGATCAACGTTTGCAAAAAGCGTATGGAGGCACGGGCCGACCAAATCCACTGGCTGGTGGCGGACGTCACGCAGGCAGAACTGAATAAATGTGCCTACGATGTCTGGCACGACCGCGCTGTGTTTCACTTTCTGACGGGGATGGTGCAACGCGTGGCCTATGTTCGGAATGTCGCGCAATCAGTGAAACGGGGAGGGCATGTCATCATCAGCACATTCGGACCGGAGGGTCCGACCAAGTGCAGTGGCCTCGATGTCATGCGTTACGACTCCAAATCCCTGCACGATCAGTTCGGCGCGCGCTTCTATCTGATCCAGAGCTCACAAGAGCTTCACGAGACTCCATTCGGAACAACCCAGCAGTTTCTCTATTGCTACTGCCGAATTGAATGATCGTCGTCCACGCAAACTCATCTGGGGCGAGATGCTTGACCGAGGAAAGGGCTGGAGCCCTGATCAACCAGAGGGCGGCGATATACATCGCGATACACAATAACGCTGCCTACGAAGTACTTCCAATGAGTTACAGTGCCGTCCGTGCTCTGCCATGTCGTTGAAAATACTATTAACCCGCTAACTGTCACGGCAGAGGTCGCGAGTTCGAGTCTCGTCGTCCCCGCCATTTCTTTCGCCAGTATTTAAGCGGTTGTTGGGACTACACGCGAAATAGAATGACATCCCACAAACTACTTTGGCCCACGCATTGCCAACCTTCCCGAAAATACCTAGCCGCCCGATTAATTGAACCTCGGGAACTAGCGGATTTATTCCCGATCCATGAGCCGATTCGGAGACAAATCCGACTGGCACGCTGTAACCGCCACGAGCACTGGTTGGTTTGGGACGACATCAAAGTTGTGCTCAACGCGCGGCAATCGGCCATGAAACCGATCTTCTAAACTAAGGCGGCGGGAGTGTCAGCCACAATGGCACTTTTCCCACCGGACGCCGTCGGCAGATTGCGCTACAAATCGACGTAGTTCAATATCGACCTCATGACGTACGAAGCTCGCAGACAGGCTCCGGCCCCCACGCTGGCCCAGGATGTCCAACGAACCTGTTAGACACGACCGCCCTGCGGCGCACTCCGCTACAAAGTTTCACGACAAGCTTTGGTTGAGCTGCGCTTTGTCACAGAATACACCGTCAAGGATCCTCGTTCAGAAGTGAGTAAACTCAGGTTGTTTTTTCGTGATCGCAAGCTGGAGTGGGGATTATGTTTCCTAGTTTTCGAAACGGGCTGACAAATTCCGAGGTCCAGCTGCCGTGCTACAGTGGAAACCGTGCGGCCCGAAATTGAGCAAGTCGTTCAACTGATCCAGCGCAACGACCCAAAGTCATTGGAAGAAGCGCTGGCAATACTACAGAAAACAGTTTTTTCTTTCAGCATGAAGGTGTGCGGGCAGCGGCAAGATGCCGAAGACACCATGCAGGAAGTGCTTCTCAAATCGGTTCCTCACCTGCCGAAATTTGACAACCCCAAGGCTCTCATGGTGTGGCTCTATAAGGTCGCGAAGAACCATTGTCTGATGAGCCGGCGCAGGAGCAGATTTGCACCCAAGGAAGATCTCTCCCTGGACGACTTGATGCCCGACCGTCGGGAATTGCAAAAGTTATCAGGCAATCCCGATGGGACGCCAGAGGCCTCTTTGTTGCGTAGCGAGAATGCGAAACGTCTTCGGCAAGCAGTGCAGAAACTACCTGCGGAGTACCGGCTCATTCTCGTATTGCATGACATGGAGGAACTGACCGACGGGGACATCGCCGAAATCACCGGCCTCCGGCTGGGGACAATCCGCGTGCGCCTGCACCGGGCTCGACTCTTCGTGCGCAAGGAGCTGGTAAAACAGGATCAGCATCGTGTGCGCCAGCAACCGGCGAAACTCGTTAGGGGAATACCACTCCCCTCACAGCCGCGCCAACGGCGCTGCAAAGAAATGTTCGCCGAACTCTCAAACTACCTTGATGACGAGCTTGATGATTCCCTTTGTGAAGAACTGGAAAAGCACATGGACGGCTGCGAGCCCTGCAAGGCCTTCCTGTCGAGCCTGGAGAAGTCGATCCAGCAATGCCACATGGCACCAAATGAGGCACCCGACCCGCGTACCGCTGCGAGACTTAGACAGGAATTGATGGCGGAGTATCAAGAATTAATGAGAAATCAGGCGGCCCGGCGGCCAGCGTCCGGAATCGCTCCTCAATGAATACCGCTTCGGAACACCCGCCCTCCAACGGTCCAGAGAAGGGCCCGGAGCGCAAGCTGAGTCAAGAGCCGCCCTCCGGTCTCATGCACCGCAAGACCACAGTCATCGCGGCGCTTTCCATCGCGGCCATCTTTCTGCATTTGGTACTTCGCTTCGGCTTCCACACCACACCGCGCACTTACCAGATTCCCTTGCTGGCCACGCTCGCTCTCGGCGGGCTGCCGCTTCTGTATGAGCTACTTCGGAAGCTCCTAAAGCGGCAATTTGGTTCCGATCTGTTGGGCGGTATTTCCATCATTGCTTCCATCCTGCTGGGCGAATATCTGGCTGGCTCGATTATCGTATTAATGCTCTCCGGGGGCGAAGCGCTCGAGAGTTACGCGTTGCGCAGCGCCTCTTCCGTGCTAGCCGCTCTGGCCAAACGGATGCCTTCGATCGCCCACCGGAAACGCGCGACAGAAATGCTGGATGTGGCGCTGGCGGAGATTGCGGTGGGCGATTCCCTCGTGATTTATCCGCATGAGATTTGTCCGGCGGATGGCGTGGTGATCGACGGACACGGGGTGATGGATGAATCCTATCTCACGGGCGAGCCGTTCAAGATAACCAAGACCAGCGGCTCGGCGGTGATCTCGGGCGCGATCAACGGCGAGTCGGCCCTGACCATACGCACGACTCAGCGCGCGGCCGATTCGCGCTACGCGAAGATCATGGAAGTCATGCGCGAGTCCGAGACCAAGCGGCCGCAGTTGCGGCGGCTTGGCGATCAACTGGGAGCCATTTACACTCCATTGGCCCTGGCCGTCGCCATCTTAGCTTGGGTGATCAGTGGTGAATCGATTCGTTTCCTTGCGGTGTTGGTCATCGCCACACCTTGCCCCTTGCTTCTAGCCATCCCGATCGCCATCATCGGTTCGATTTCCCTCTGCGCCCGCCGGGCGATTATCGTCAAGAGTCCCATCGTGCTGGAGCAAATCACCGAGTGTCGGACTGCGATTTTCGACAAGACCGGGACGCTCACTTATGGCGAGCCAAAATTGACAGAGCAACTCATCGCCCCTGGATTTGCGCAACGGGAAGTGTTGACCCTCGTGGCAAGTCTTGAGCGCTATTCCAAGCATCCTTTAGCTCGAGCCATCCTCGCGGCGGCGAAGGAGAATGCGCTGCAGCTCCCGGAAGCCACTGAGGTGAGCGAACAGCCCGGCCAGGGTCTGCGCGGAACAGTTTCCGGCCATCAATTGCAAATCACGAGCCGCGGAAAACTCACGGCGCAAAAGCTCGCTGGTACCGACCAGCTCCCGCCGGCCGGCGGCGGACTCGAGTGCGTGGTGGCGATCGACGATCGCTACGCGGCGGCCTTTCGCTTTCGTGATGCGCCACGAGCGGAGAGCCGTTCATTCGTAAAGCACCTGGGGCCTAAGCACCAATTCCAGCGGGTGATGATCGTGTCAGGAGATCGCGAGTCGGAGGCTCGTTACCTGGCTGAGCAAGTAGGAATCACCGAAATCTACGCCCAGAAGAGTCCGGAAGATAAACTTGCAATCGTCCGCAAGGAAACCGCCGTCGCCAAAACTCTGTACGTGGGGGACGGCATCAATGACGCCCCGGCCATGATGGCCGCCACGGTCGGCATGGCGATCGGACAGAACAGCGACGTGACTGCGGAAGCGGCTGGCGTCGTGGTCATGGATAACTCCCTCAAGAAGGTGGACGAGTTCATGCACATCAGCCGGCGGATGCGAATCATCGCCCTCCAGAGCGCTGTTGGTGGCATGGCATTGAGCGTCATCGGCATGATCTTCGCAGTCACGGGCCATTTGAGTCCGGTGAGCGGCGCCATCGCCCAGGAAGTCATCGATATTCTGGCCGTGCTGAACGCTTTACGGGCCGCCTTTCCTCCCAAAGTGATTCATGATGATCTGTGACGGAAAATTTGAAGCTGGCCCGAGAAGCTATGGCACGGACGCGACCCAGCCACGTGCCTTCGACTGCCGAAAGCAAAGCTGTTATCAAGGGACGGGCAGAGCTAAACTTTACGACAATCCTCAGGGACAAATACGTCTTGCCTAATCCGCGTTACGTGTCACCACGAAATCAGTCAGACGTTTAACTTGCTGGTTAGTTGTTTCCGGCAGAAGAGCCGGCATCGAACAAGATTTGCGTGTGCCTAATACCTTGAACCACTGGTGTGATTTGGCCTCCGTTTAGTCGCTTTCTGCTTGTTTCGGCTGCGTTTTGCGACAGAGGTTTTAGAGTGTCCGAAAGGGTACAGCCAGCCAGCTCCGTCGCTACTACTATGCAACCTTAGGGAGAGCGGAGGGACGGCTGTGCCCGACCGGTCTGCCGGCTTGAACCTGATCGCCCGAATGCAGGAACTTTGAATCACTTCGCGATTGGACCATTGGCAAGTTGAAACTGGAAAAGGAGCAGAGAAATGAAAACGACTCGGCATTACAAGATGATTCTGACAGTTCTCAGCATGACGATTCTAGTCGCTGGCGGGGGAGCGGTAGCTAGTCAGCAAGCGCAGAGCGAAATGCCGAAAGGCAATATGTCAATGAATCAGAACGGCATGATGGATATGTCCGCGATGATGCAAGAGCCACACCATCAGCTGGCGATGGCCTACAAAGCCAACCTGGTGAATTTCGCCAACGCCTTGCAACATGAAGCAAATCAGACGAAACCCATTGACCCCGAATTTGCGCGCGCGGCGGTTGCGGAGATGAAACGGAACTTCGATCAAATGCAACTACACCATCAGGATCATATGAAGGCGATGGACGAAAAGATGAAGGCACAAATGGCTGACATTATGAAGGAGATGGACACGCGCAACTTGGCCATCAAGGAAGATCTCAACGCACTGGATAAGGAAGCACAAACCAGCGCTCCGGACAACAAGAGTATTTCAAAATACGTCGACGAAATTCTCAAGAATTGCGAAAGCATGTCGAAGATGCATGGGGAAATGATGCAGGATAAGACGGCTGTACTCGCAGACCATAAAGTAAACTAAGTTGGCATACCTCAAGCGCCACCCCCAAGAAGAGACCACCGGGAGACTCGCGATAACTGTCTCCGTGCTGTGATTAACAGCATATCAAGAGCGGAATCTCCGGGGTTGCTTGCAGCCCTGGATCGGCGAGGCAAGAGCCTACCTCCGCAAGCTCTCCAGAGGCGAGATGTAGACGTGCTTGCAGCCGCATTCCGCCGTACTACGCAACAAATAACCTGTAACAGAACTGGAATCTCTGCATTTATTAGTGTGGCTCCGAGAGATCGGGGCCAGTGAGGGGTACGAATGATCACTGCTAAGGTTCAGCTTACTCAGTCACTTAAGGCAGAGCGGCGATTCACCGCCACAACTGGCAGCGAACATCACATGCTTCTCGACGATGCCGCTGGGGGTACCGGTCCCAAACCCATTGAGCTAGTCGCAGTGGGGTTGGCTGGTTGCACGGCATTCGATGTCATCACGGTTCTTCGGCAGAAGTACCACCAAAAGGTGACGGGATACGAGGTGCGAGTGGAAGCCGACCAGGCGGAACGCCCGCCCCAGGTGTTTACGACCGTCCGCATCCATCACGTGGTCACGGGCTTCGAAATAGATCCCGCAGCAATCGAGGAAGCAATCCGGCTCTCCGAGGAGAAGTATTGTTCGGTGGGTGCGATGGTGAAGCAAACGGCCAGTCTGCAGACGACCTACGAGGTCGTCGAGGAGAAAATTCAATGGCTGACGCCGACTCCGGCGACAGTCCAGGGATGACAAGCCGCCCATGAGAAACCTTCGAGGACAAGCCAGCGCGACTGTAATTCTCGCTCCATCCAGGAGCGTCTTTCGTTTTGTATTGGGCCGCGTGCTGATTTCGATAGCTCTGTTCTCTACCCCAGGAATGCTTCTCGCGCAACAGCCACAACAATCTTCTCCCCTCACGCTCCAACAAGCGGTCAACATGGCGCTTGAAAAGAACCCTGAACGCAAGGCCGCGCTTGCCGACACAAAAGCCGCCTCGGCCGACGTGCGCGAAGCGCGTTCCTCCTTGCTCCCACACGTAACTCTTTCCGAGACGGCCACGCGCGGCAATGATCCTGTATACGTCTTCGGAAGTAAGCTGCGACAGCAGCGGTTCACGGCAGCTGATTTCTCGTTGAACGCGCTGAACACTCCAACCCCATTGAGCAACTTCAGCACCCGCTTCGGCGGAACATGGAATCTGTTTGATTCCTCCGCCAGTTGGCGTGGTGTCGATCGCGCAAAACGCATAAACGACGCCGCTGGGCATCAGCTTGAGCGTACTGACCAGGAGATCGTCTTTCGGGTGGTGGATTCCTATTACGGCGTGCTACTGGCCAAGAAACAACTGGAGGTGGCCGAGCAGGCCATGAAGAGCGCGCAGGCCATCCTCAATCGCAGCAAAGATCGCTTTGAAAGCGGCGTGGTCGTGGAGTCCGATTACCTCAGTTCCAAAGTGCGGATTGCGGAGCGCAAACAGGAACTCATACGCGCCCAAAATAATTTGGCCTTGTCGAGGTCGCAGTTGAGCACCGCCATCGGTATCTCGTCGGAGAATGAATTCGATCCAAGCGACATTCTCAGCGAGAGAAATCTCCCCGCCACATCCCTGGAAGAAGCGGAGAAGCAAGCAGTGGAGATGCGCCCGGATTTGAAACGCGTTCGTTCGGAGGAAGCGGCTCAGCAGCAAAACGTCTCGATTGCGAAATCGTCCTTTGGTCCGCGGGTCAATGCATTTGGTGGATGGGAGGCCGACAATCCAACTTTCGCAGCGGGCGGAGGCGGGAACAACTGGCTGGCGGGGATTGAGGTCCAATTCGATCTCTTCCAAGGCGGAGCCAAGCGAGCTCACCTTTCCCATGAAAAAGCCATGCAGGAGAAGGTGGCCGCCGTAAGGGAAATGGCAACCGATGCAATTCGGCTTGAAGTGCGTCGGGCTTACTACGATCTGGAATCTGCCCGCCAGCAGACAGAGGTGGCCCGCGATGGGATTGCGGAGTCGCAAGAGAGTCTGCGCATCAATCAGAACCGATATGACTCGGGCCTGACGACAATTACCGAATTGCTCGCTGCGGAAGAAGCCGCGCGACGTAGCCAGACAGATTATTGGGAATCTATTTATCGCTATCACACCGGCTACGCCAACTTGGAACTGGTCAGCGGAACATTGAATTCTCAGTCGCCCGTGGTGACGCCGTGAGTTATAGAAGGCTTGCAATCACAGTGCTGTTCCTGCTCATTGCGGTCCTGAGCGGAGTGTTGACTGGCTGCACGAATGAGCGGCGCACCGTCCCGACAGCAACGGAGACAGTGAGCAACGTTTCGGTTATGGTCGCCCAAAAGACGGCCGTCCCGGATTGGCTGGAAGCGGTCGGGAACGTGCGTGCTGAGCAAACGACCCAAGTTGCTAGTCAGATGGTGGGCAACATTATCGAGATGCGCGTTCATGAAGGCGACCGCGTACAAAGTGGCCAGGTGCTAGCAATTGTTGACGACGCACAGCCCCGCTCCCGAGTTGAGCAGGCCGCGAGTGCGGTGGCAGCGGCGGAAAAAGAAGTAGCCGCTGCGGATTCCGACCTTGCGCTCGCTGATTCCACGCTGAAGCGTTACCAGCAACTTTACGAAAAGAAATCCGTCAGCCCGCAGGAGTTCGATGAGATCAAGGCGCGCTACCAGTCAGCGGAAGCGCGACGCGATATGGCGCGAGCGGGACAAGCGCAAGCGAACGCAGGGCTGACCCAAACTCGGACTTCGCTCGGCTACGCGCGGATTCGCGCGCCGTTTGCCGGGGTAATCACAGAAAAAATGGCCGCTGCGGGCACGCTGGCCTCACCCGGAAAGCCTATTTTTACGATTGAGGACACGCGAAGCTATCGACTCGAAGCCACGATAGACGAAAGCGACATCCGAATTGCCCGCATCGGCCAGGTCGTCCCTGTAACGATTGACGCGCTGGGGAATACCGATCTCTCTGGCAAGGTGGTGCAAATTGATCCGGCAGCTGATCCGGCCAGTCGAAGCTTTTTGGTGAAGGTCGATTTGCGCGCTGATGCGCATCTCCGCTCAGGACTTTTCGGACGGGCGCAATTCCCCCGTGGCGAGCGTACTTCACTGTTGATTCCACGTTCAGCAGTAGTAGTGCGCGGACAACTCCAGGGAGTTTATGTGATTGACGCGAACCAGATAGCTGGGCTGCGCTATATCACCCTGGGGAAGACCGCAGGAGATCAGGTGGAAGTTCTCTCCGGGCTGCAAGCAGGGGAAAAATTGGTTGCCGCACCTGGAGACCGTGAACTGGGCGGCAAACGAATCGCAGCACGCCCATGAGCAATCCCGCCTCTAAAATCGGCAACCCTGCTCGCGTCCTCGGACTCGCAGGCCGTATTGCACACATTTTCATTCAGTCGAAACTGACTCCTCTGGTGATCATTGCGGCCCTTTTGGTGGGTGTGTTCAGCATTCTGCAGACGCCGCGCGAGGAAGAACCCCAGATCGTCGTTCCAATGCTGGATGTCTTCGTCCAGATGCCCGGGGCTTCAGCGCAAGAAGTGACAGAGCGGGTCACCGTGCCCATGGAAAAGCTGCTACGCGAAGTGCCGGGGGTAGAGTACATCTACTCGATTAGCCACCCCGGCCTGAGCATGGTGATCGTGCGCTTCTATGTGGGAACGAAAGAAGAAGACGCGATCGTCAAGACATACAACAAGCTCTATTCGAACTTCGACCGCATTCCACAAGGTGTCTCACAACCGATCATCAAGGCGCGTTCCATCGATGATGTGCCCATCCTCGCTCTGACACTTTGGGGTAAGAACTACGATGCTTATCAATTGCGGCGAATCGCGGGAGAACTCGAGCATTCGTTGAAGCAATCCGATGACGTTTCTGAAACCACTATCATCGGCGGTCAACCACGTCAGTTGCGGGTGGTGCTCGACACGCAACGCCTCGCTGGTTATGGACTTACTCCAGGCGCCGTTGTCATGCAGCTCGGGGCTTCGAATACCCGCAGTCAGGCTGGCAGTTTTGCACGCGATAATCAGGAGTTTCAGGTGGAAGCCGGCAACTTCTTCACGCGCCCGGAAGATCTACAACAAGTCGTCGTGGGAGTTCACGCCGGACGACCTGTGTACCTGCGCGATGTAGTGGACAAGATCGAGGACGGCCCAGCCGAGCCCAACAGCTACGTTATGTTTTCAAGCGCACGGGGAACAACCGGAAGCGCAGCAAATCGGGACTTTCCAGCCGTGACAATTACCTTGGCTAAGCGCAAAGGCGCGAACGCAACGCTTATTGCCCAGAACGTTTTACACCAGGTCGATTCGCTCCGCGGCGGCATGCTGCCAAATGACCTGAACATCACCGTCACGCGCAATTACGGTGAAACGGCCAAGGAGAAATCGGACGAACTCCTCAAACATCTCTTTATCGCCACTCTTTCCGTAACGCTCCTAGTAGCGCTTGCGTTAGGTTGGCGTGAATCAGGTGTAGTGCTGTTGGCGATCCCTGTCACTCTCGCACTGACCTTGGCGATCTTCTATTTCTACGGCTACACAATTAACCGCGTAACCCTCTTTGCGCTGATCTTCTCCATCGGCATTTTGGTGGACGATGCCATCGTCGTGGTGGAAAACATCGTTCGCCATTTCCGGTTGTCGGAAAACCACGGGCGTTCTCTGGCTGACGTTGCGGTTGAGGCCGTGGACGAAGTCGGCAACCCAACGATTCTGGCCACGTTCGCCGTGATCGCGGCCATTCTTCCCATGGCTCTTGTCCGGGGCCTGATGGGGCCCTACATGCGGCCCATTCCAGTGGGGGCCTCTTCGGCCATGATGTTTTCGCTGATGGTCGCCTTTGTGGTTTCACCCTGGGCCGCTTTGCGGTTGCTTCGTCATTACGCAAATCGCCGCGACTCCGGGCATGAGGCGGAAGGTTGGACCACACGCTTCTACCGCCGTTTGATGAATCCGCTGATTCAGAAGCCAAGTCGGCGATGGATGTTCCTTGTCGGCGTGGTCGTGCTGCTCCTGGCGGCCGTGGCGTTCATCCCGTTGAAGTGGGTGCAGGTCAAAATGCTACCCTTCGACAACAAGAGCGAATTCCAAGTAATCATTGACATGCCCGACGGAACGCCGCTTGAGCAGACCACTCACGTTGCCGAGGCCTTGGGGAGCTACTTGGGCCAGCAACCCGAGGTGATCAACTATCAAATCTACGCCGGCACCTCGGGACCCTACAACTTCAACGGACTTGTGCGACATTACTTCCTGCGTCGGCAGCCGAACCAAGCCGATATTCAAGTCAACCTGCTCTCCAGACACGACCGGAAGGCACAGAGTCATGAAATCGCGCGCAGGCTGCGGCCGGATTTGGACAGGATTGCTGCCCCTTTCGGCGCGCGGATAAAGGTCGCCGAGGTACCGCCGGGCCCGCCGGTGCTGGAGACCCTGGTAGCTGAAGTATACGGGCCGGATTACAAGGGTCAGATCGATCTCGCCGGGAAAATAAAACAGATTTTCCAGACTACGCCAGGTGTCGTGGACGTTGATTGGTACGTGGAAGATCCGCAAACCAAGTACGACATGAAGGTAGACCTGGCTAAGGCTGCTTTGCAGGGAATCTCAGCTGCGGACGTATCGCGCACTGTACAAATAGGTTTGAGCGGAACCTCGGCGGGACTGCTGCACGATCCCGCCTCGCGGGAGGATGTTCCGATCGAAGTCCGCCTCTCGCGGCCGGACCGCTCTGGAATCGAAGACCTTGGAAGTCTGAAATTGCCCGGAACTTCAGGCGGACAGGTATCCTTGCGTGAAGTCACTAATGTTCGGAAAACGACGATTGATACCAGCGTTTATCGAAAAAACCTGCGACCCGTGGTGTACGTGACTGGCGACGTAGCGGGTGAGATAGAAAGCCCCGTCTACGCCATTCTCAAGATGAGCGATGCGATCAACAAAATTCAATTGCCCGAGGGTTATAAGGTAAAGCAATACTCCGGCACGACTCTGCCGGAGAGCACCAACCGGTTCTCCATGAAATGGGATGGCGAGTGGCACATCACGGTCGAAGTGTTTCGCGACCTCGGCTTGGCTTTCGCTGCGGTATTGGTGCTGATTTACGTCTTAGTGGTTGGCTGGTTTAAGTCGTTTGTGACGCCGTTGGTCATCATGGCTCCAATTCCTTTGACGCTCGTCGGTATCCTGCCGGCTCACGCACTCATGGGGGCGTTCTTTACGGCCACTTCGATGATTGGCTTCATCGCCGGTGCAGGAATCATTGTTCGAAACTCGATCATCCTGGTGGATTTCATCGAGCTGCGGCGCTCGCACGGAATGTCGCTGGAAGATGCCGTGGTCGATGCAGGAGCAGTGCGCTTTCGTCCGATGCTTCTCACCGCCGCCGCTGTAGTGGTGGGTGCAAGTGTGATTCTTTTCGATCCCATTTTTCAGGGACTGGCGATCTCTCTGATGGCTGGCGAGGTCGCCTCGACAGTCCTCTCTCGAATGACAGTTCCGGTTCTCTACTACCTGAGCAAGCGCGAGAAGCACGGAACCACGCCACCGCTCGGTGAAGATCTCGTACGTGCAACAGACTAAAAGGAGGCAATACTATGACCGCAGACCGCTACCTCAGATTAATTGCAGGTGCTTTTGTCCTAGTTTCCTTGGCTTTGGGATACTGGGTGAGCCCCTACTGGTTTCTCTTCACAGCTTTCGTAGGGCTGAACTTGTTTCAATCCGCCTTTACGAACTGGTGTCCTATGATGACCATCCTTCGAAAAGCAGGCGCGAAGGCATAGGCTGAGTTGGTGAGCTACCTATGATTGTGTCAACTGAGATGCCGCAGTCTCCTCGCTTTTGATTTTTCTTGTATTGGCTTGGATGCGCGAGGTGGATTGCAGTTCTTGGTAGAACGAGACGAGTTCCGTGCGTTCCAGCATCCTGAAGACCGGGGGACGGGAGACTGCGGACAGACGGATGCTACCGCTCTTTTTGGGAGCAATCGCGAAATCACGAGCATTTCTCGAGTACAGCACGGTCTGGACTCAGAGGCTAACTTGTCAGAAAACGTCCCCTCTGTCCCCCGGTTCCCAGACCCCGGTGCGAGGCACGATGAGATTGGCGCAACTGAAAACTCTGTCAGTTGGATTTTATCGGTTCGCTCTGGCTTCCTGTTTGTAGGCGCGAAGTTCGTGCAACAAAGATCGCGCGGATTCAGGAACAGCAACTTTGCCGCTAAGAATTTCATGGCGGTCTACATCGTCGCCATACATGGCTCTGTCGCCGCTCTTGTCGGCTTGCACCACGGCGCCATCCAGGCTCACGCCGGCAAAAATGCCTTTGGCACGCGAGTAAGACAAAATCTCCGCATTCAGTTTAAGGTCCGTGCCCGCAGCAGCATTCCGGCCCACCGGCCCGGCTGCCACAGAAGCATCGGCCCCGAGCTTGAATTTGTCGCTAAGCAGGCTGTGCAGGGCGTGGTCGTTCATAAAGAGCATCACGATGTCGGTAGATGAGCCGCCGATCTGATAACCCACACTCCCGCCTTCAATAGCCAGAAACATGGGGGCGCTCCAGCCATGCTCTGTGCGGCAGGTGACCAATCCTCTGCCGTAGTTGCCGCCGAATATGAATGCAAACTTCACGTCTCCTGGAATGATGGCGATACATTTCGCCGTTTCCAGCAGTTCCTGAGGGATTCCCTGATCAGGAGTGTTCATGATTTCCCGAAAGACCTGGGCAGCTTTGTGCGTGCGATTCACATCATCCTCGCGGTCCGAAGCCACAGCAGCCAAAGTTACAGCCAGAGTCAGTGTTGCGGCGATCAAAAGACGTTTCACCATTTGTTAATCTCCTTCCAAGTTGGAACCCACCAACAGAAAATCCATCGCCCATTCATTCCAGAATTCGGTTCAGTTCGCCAAGGTATAAATCATCGACACAAATTAGTGCGACGATCGTTGCGAAGTGGACTTTTGGTCCCCAGCGCCTCTCACTTTCACCGACAGCTCAACGAATTTCTTATTCGGACGTTTTTGCCCTTGCAGTTGGCGTGTAACATGACGGCATCTTAGACATTCAGGAAATGCACGTCGGTTCACTGTCGTACACATTCAATCGTTGGTTGCAAAGAGTGGCGAGCGCGGCTGTGGACGGTAGCGGTGCACGACCGCGATTCTGTTGCGGTCTGATTTATGGTGGACTGGCTTTCGAGGCAGAAATAAAACTTACATACGCAACGAGTGCTTTCAATTCGTTGCCGTCCAGGGATATCGGTGGCATCCCGCCTTTTTGCATGCGGGCGGTGGGATGCTTCAGCATTGTGGTCAGGAGCGCAGGTGTGAAGTTCCTGCCAGTGCCCGCAAGCGCAGGGGCTGCCGCGGTTCCTCCTACACCACCGTTGCCGTGACAGTCAGCGCATCCGTGTGCTTTGAAGATCGCTTGGCCTTGGGACTCTTCTTTCGACATCGGCACGGTTGCAGCTGGTTCCGCTGTCGAACTGGAGGACGATCCGGAACCTGGGGGTGCCGCTGCAGAGCCGGCCGATGATCCTCCCAGGCTGGTCACGTAGGTAACGAGAGCTTTCATATCAGCAGCATCTAGAGTCAGAGGAACCATGCCGGCAGCCTTCATGTTGGCCCGGGGCGCCTTCAGAAGTGCCGTCAATTCAGCGGGCGGATACTTAGTGGAAATATTCGTGAGCGCTGGCCCCACACCGCCGCCTCCGATCGCGCCGTGGCATCCGCTGCAGCCATGAGAATCGAAAATGCCTTTCCCTCTGGAGGAGGTTGCATCGCCTGCCGAACTTCCCGTTGGGGCTTTCGACGGCCCCGCTGCTGCTACAGGTTCCGCTTTAGCTTGTGGAGTTGGGGCCGAACCGGAAGCCGGCAGGGTAGCCGCTAATGCGGCTTTCGGCGGTGCCGTTGTCGTGGCGGCTTCTGCTTGAGCTGGGGCCCGTGAGGCCGCCCCGGAAACGGATGGTGTCGCTACGGAGGCGGTCGATGTTCCCCCGAGACTGGTCACGTAGGAAACTAGGGCTTTCATATCAGCAGCGTTCAAAGTTAGCGAGACCATGCCGGCAGCTTTCATGTTGGCCCTGGGCGCTTTCAGAAGTGCTGTCAATTTGGCTGGCGGATACTTACTGGAAATATGCGTCAGCGCAGGTCCAACGCCGCCACCTCCGCTCGCTCCGTGACATCCACTACAGCGTTGAGAATCGAAAATACCCTTCCCCCGTGTGACGGTTGCAGCGCCTGCCGAACTTCCCGCTGGAGCTTTCGAGGGCGCGGCTGGCGCAGATGAAGACGCCCCGGAAGCAGGCGATGTCGCGGCAGAGGCTGCCGATGTTCCGCCGAGAGTGGTGACGTAGGAAACGAGAGCTTTCATGTCAGCAGGATTCAAAGTTAACGGGACCATGCCGGCAGCTTTCATGTTGGCCCTGGGCGCTTTCAGAAGTGCCGTCAATTTGGCTGGCGGATACTTACTTGAAATATGCGTCAACGCTGGCCCAACGCCGCCACCTCCGCTTGCTCCATGGCATCCGCTGCAGCCATGAGAATCGAAAATGGCTTTCCCTCCGGCAACCTTTGCGCCGCCTGCCGAACTTCCTGCTTTTGCTGACGACGCTCCGGCTGTTGCAGCGGGTTCCCCATTGGGTGGCGCAGGTGAGGCCGCCCCGGAAGCGAGTGGTGTGGCAGATGAGTTCGCTGATGTTCCCCCGAGACTGGCCAAGTACGAAACGAGAGCTTTCATCTCAGCATCATCCAAAGTCAGGGGTACCATGCCGGCAGCTCTCATGTTGGCTCTGGGCGCCTTCAGGAGCGCTGTCAATTGAGCTGGCGGATACTGACTGGAAATATGCGTCAGTGCTGGCCCAATGGCGCCGCCTCCGATCTCTCCGTGGCATCCATTGCAGCCGTGAGAATCGAATATGCCTTTCCCCTCGGTGGCGCTTGCGTCGAGCAAAGTTGAGGCAACGGCCCCAGAAGGCGGCGGCACCGAATACGGATGAAAAGCGGAATAAAAATACGCGTGTTCTTGTTGGTTCTGTTCAGCAAGTTGAGCGGCAACGACGGGGTCGCGGGAATCCTGAAGACGACTCGTCATGCCGAGCCAAACTAAACCCATCAATACGATGAGCACGCCGCCAACGGGGATGGGTCTGCGCCACGGGCGGCGTTCTAGGCCGCGGTCCATGAACGGAAGCAAGAAAAGCAAGCCGATCAGGATTGCGGGAATTAGGAAAGCTCCTATGACCGTGCTCCACCCCTGCCAATACTTAAGCCACTGGAACATCGGCAGGAAATACCATTCCGGACGAGGTATATAGCGGGTATTCGCAGGGTCCGCCTCGGGTCCCAGCATTACAGGTACGAAATGTGCCAACATGCCCAAAACACCCATCACAATCAGCACAAAGGTCATGTCGATTAGAACTTGCTTGGGGTAAAACGACTCTGTAGGCAACTTTGGCTTGACTGGATCTTCGGTCGGCGGCCCCGCGGCTCCTGCTTTGCGAAACAAGAAAATGTGGATGGCCACAAACAAAAAGATGAGAGCTGGGATGATGAGAACATGAAGAAGGTAAAAACGGGAGATCGTCAGAGCTCCCATCATTGCGCCGCCGCGCATTAGCATTCTAAGGCGGTTACCAATGAATGGCACTTCCCCAAGGATGTTCGTGCCGACCGAGCCGGCAGAATACGCGCTCTGATCCCACGACAGGAGGTATCCCGTGAAAGCCATCCCCATCACAAGAAGCGCAAGAGTGCAGCCAGCGATCCACAGGAGCTCTCGTTTACCCTTGTAGGACCCGTAAAGGACCGTCTGCAAAAAATGCAGAAACAGAACTACGAGCATGGCGGCCGAACCGTAGGAATGTAGACTTCTCAGAAAGGATCCTGCCGCAACATCCTTCACGATATAGGCCACGCTCGCATGGGCAGCGAAAGGAGAAGGCACGTAGTAGAGCGCCAGGCAAGTGCCAGTGACTATTTGTGAAAGGAAAATGAAGAGGAGCGCAGATCCGAAAATATATGAGAATCGCGCGCCACCGGGGATAGGTTCGTCCAGGGAGCGTCGCAGCATCTGGTCCGCTCCAGTCCGTTGGTCTATCCATTTCCACAGACGACCAAGCAGGCGTGGCCTGCTCCGCCCCTTTTCGGAGGTGGCACCCGGCAATGACGATGCACCTTCGCTATTCAACTAATGACCTCTTTGGTGGCCACGTCAGGACGGAAATATTGGTACTTCACCATTAGCTTGCCGCCGGACACTTTGGTTTCCAGCGAATCGAGCCCGCGGCGCGGCGGCCCAGAGAGATGGGCGCCGTCTGCGGAAAAAGTGCCTCCATGGCATGGACATACAAATTCGTTTCGGCCTGGATCCCAAGGGACGATACAGCCGAGATGGGTACAAATAGCGGACAACACCTTGATCTTGCCGTCTGTCTTGATGACATAGACCACCGGTTGACTGGTTGTCTCCCGCCAACCATCTCGCTCTTTGAGCTCCAGCGTCCGGCGCAGCGGCGTTTCTAGGTTGGAAAAGCTTGCGACTGACCCAACTTCGGTCAAGTCTGAATCATTGGCGTTCGCTGTCAATGGATACAAGATGTAGCGCAAGACCGGAATCGCAAGTAAGGCGCTGACAAATGCGGTGGCTAACCCAAGGAGTACACCAATAAAAGATCGACGGGAGCCCCCTAGCGGGAGTGGCTGGTGATCGTAATCGTGGGATTCCATTGACGGCCCCTCCTTCTCAATAATTCAGCCACAAAGCGATATAAATTGAATTGTTTGCCGAAGCGTTCCGGCCAGATCCATCGTAGTTGTGGCTCGCACCGTTAAATTTTGTATAGGCGGTATACGCGGCAGATAACTCGACGTTCTCTACTGGCCACCACCCAGCTTGACCGATTAAGCCGCTGCTGTTGGGACTGCCTGAGAGACTGCCGGTAACGGGAGCGGGCGCATATAGAATTGGATCGGCACTACCAGTGGTGGAAAACCCGGCCAGTGTGAATGTATAACGGCTCCTGAGGTGATAAGTAGCATCGGCCCGAAATGTGTTCAGGTGATGCGAGGGTTCGGTTGCACCGCCGGCAGCAAACGTGCCGTTGAGGTTAGATCTTTCATGAATATAGGTTGTATGGAGAGTCAGAAGATTGACTCCAAATGGCCGTTCGTACTGAAGATCAACGGCTGGGTCCAGGTACGTATCGGTTGGGCCCGTAATCCCACCGGGAAACGAACTCACGTAAATGCCATAGGTTCCAACTTCCAGATAATTCAGTCCCCACGATTGCTGCCAAGCGAGTCGCCAGTAAGGTGCAACGCCTTGAATGTTGATTCCAAAACCCGTGCCGGTCACAGGTGCTGGCCCCCCGGCATGCTCGGAGCGATACACGGTGACATCCACATACAAATGGTTATTCCACATGGTGTATGCGCCGAGGCCAGCAACATCTTGAGCAAGCCCTCCGGCGATGATTGGCCCAGCGCTTGGCGAGGGAGCGCTCCCGGAAGACAACCACGGATAACCCCACGACGGCGTGCTGTTCCAGACATCCTCGACCGTCGGGTTATTGTTCAGGCTAATCCCGTATAACAAATCTTTCGAACCCAAAGTAGTGTGGTTGGCATAACGAATGTCAGTATTATCGAGCGTGAAATGATCTGACGCGCGGTCGTAGGTTCCTTGGACCATCCCCCCAAGATGGGGCGAAATCTCACCAGCCAAAAATAGACTGAGCTGCTGTGGAAATCCGGCAGTGTCGTTTTGCGCTCCGGGGACAGTTTTATTCGTGGCGGAATCGCTGAGAAGAACCATGACGGATAACGGAAAATATCGGTTGAGCTTCAGATCTTTGTCCTCGATAGTGCTGTCCGCCTTTTTGTTCGTAAGCGTATAGCCCTCGAGCTTGAATTTGCGCCCGAACGCAGTCAGCTCTGGTGGATTGCTGTGACATACGTTGCACCTAAGCCCAGTTTGCCGGCTGAAGCTCGGAACGGCTTGTGTATCGGGACACCAACTCACGACAAACACTAGAAGGACTAGACCGCTCACTACTGTGCAGGCCAACTTGGCTCGCCTCATGTGGGTCGTCTCCAGACGGGTTTGTTTGAACGAGTGGGAATAACTGCCATTGGGTGCAGTTTTGCAGCGCGGCTACGCTCCAAGAAAACGAAGTCATTGTTACCAGGAAGTCGATTGAATACTGTTCAAAAGTGCACACAAGCTGGCCGTACTAAGAAAGCGGTGTCTGGTCTGGCAGAGGAGTGTGCGGCGGCGGTAAAACAAGAACGACTTGAGCCTGCCAAACGCTACCAGATACTCTTTGCGGTCCTCGCTCGCCACGATTGAGCTGGCCTTCCCCCAGCCCGCGATCAGGTCTCAGATGCTCGATAACCCTGACGCCTCGATCCATCTCCGCGCGTTGCTCACGGACCTTTTTCTCCTGGATGAAATTGTAAAAACCTAACGCGCACCTGGAAAGCCGGAGGCCTCAGATTAGAATTTCCTTCTTGCGATATTCGGAGAAATGATAAAGGGGACGAACGGCTTCACGCCCGGATGTTTGGCAAAGTTGCACGGAAAGCCACTGAGAGTGACGAACCCCGGGACGTGTTGAGCTGTAGTACGAAGGGCGTTCGCGCCATTCGCGTACGCCGGAGCCCCTTTTGCCTGTTCGCGAATACGCCTTTTCAAGCGTCTAATTTGGCGCATGCTGGGACATAAGAGATTGCCAATCTAGGCTATGCCCACTCTCGCTTCACGCACTTGGAGAATATGGCTGCTCGTTGCAGCGCTTTCTGGCTCAATGCAAACGTCCGCATGAGTTCTCTCCTCGAATCAGCTCGAAGTGAGATTTAAAGCGGATTTTCACTTGCGTCCTAAACACAACTGAATGGATTCTCAACGCGTCCTGTTCAATACGGCACAGTTTCGATTGTCTCGCAGTGGGATAGTTCGGGCGGGACTTAGCTCGTCGGCCTGGAAAGTATGGCCAGTTTCCCAGGAGATCATGAGATGTCCACACAAAATTCAGTTGTCGCAGTATATCCGACACATACCGAAGCAGATCAAGCGGTGAAGGAGCTTCAACGCGGCGGAGTCGATATGAAGAAATTGTCGATTGTTGGGAAGGGGTACCACACGGACGAACATGCAGTGGGCTATTACAACACTGGTGATCGGATGAAGTATTGGGGCAAGCTCGGTGCGTTCTGGGGAGGTTTCTGGGGGCTCTTGTTCGGTTCCGCTTTTTTCATGATTCCGGGTCTCGGCCCAATCTTAGCAGCGGGACCGGTGGTCGCGTGGATCGTGGGAGCGGTGGAGAGTGCCGTGGTAGTTGGAGGAGTCAGTGCTCTTGGAGCAGGTCTCTTCAGCATGGGAATTCCTAAGGACAGCATTGTGAAATACGAAGCTGCACTCAAAACAGATCAGTTCCTACTGATCGTGCATGGGACGGCCGCAGAGGTGGCGAAGGCGAACGACATCATTGAAACTACGCACCCCGCCCAATTCTCGTTGCACTCAGGCGAAAAGGCAGCAACGGCAACAATTTAGTTTCCCTGCGAGACGAATGGGCAAGGCCCTCTCGATGAGCCTAGCCCATTGGCGCGTTCATTGTCCAAGTTCGGATCAAATGCGTGTAGAACGTCTGCAAACAACCACTGGCCTCGCGGAAAAAGAGAGACGTTTGATTCGCGGCCATCACTGGCGGCGCGGAAACGCCTCGAAATTGCCGCCACCAAGGAACGATCACCCGTGAAATCGAAAGCTTACGAACAGGGAGAAGTAGCTACAGCAGGTGATCTGGGCCTGTTGTCGATAGATGAGAGTAAGGAACGAGAGTCCCTGACTGAAACACTTCTTTATCCCCTGCAATTCGAACCGCTCTATCAGTATCGGCTCTGGGGTGGCCGGCGTTTAGCTGACCTGCTCACTGCTCCGCTGCCGGGAGATGGGCCGATCGGCGAAGCATGGGTGCTCAGCGATCGCGACGACCACCCGAGTCGTGTTGCCATTGGACCGCTCAAGGGGCAAACCATTACTCAATTACTGGAGCAGTTTCGCGAAGACTTGCTGGGAAGGCTGGCCAAGCGCTTCCGACGATTCCCGCTGCTGCTGAAGTTTCTCGATGTGCGAGAAATGCTTTCAGTCCAGGTACATCCCTCGGATGCCCATACCGACCTGTTGCCAGCGGGAGAAACTGGGAAGACGGAGGCATGGGTCGTACTGGAGGCTGGGGCGAAAAGCCGCATCTACGCGGGGCTGAAAGCGGGAACCACGGAAGAGGATCTGCGCCAGGCCATCACGAGAGGGACGATTGCACACGACCTCGAAGTCTTCTCTCCAAAGCGCGGTGACGGCGTTTACTTGCCAGCTGGAACGGTTCACTCGCTCGGCAACGACGTCGTGGTTTTCGAGGTTCAAGAGAACAGCGACGTTACGTTTCGCTTGTACGACTGGGGTCATATTGACGCCAAGACAGGCCGCCCGAGGGGACTCCAAGTCGATCAGGCGCTTGCCTGCATTAATTTTGCAGACGGTGCCGCCGGTCCCGTAGCACCCGTGGTGGAGGCGACGACGCCTGTGGAGCGCGAGAGACTTTTTCATTGTGAACATTTCTGGTTGTGGCGCCTGCGCGGGCACTCGCCATTCACCGTCGGCGCCGCTGGCGTTCCTCGCGTACTGGTATGCATCGAGGGCGCGGGGCAGGTCGAGCACGGCAGCGCCACTTTTGCTGTCGGAAAAGGCGACGTAATGCTCTTGCCAGCGGTGGTCGGTGTGTGTGGTTTTCGGCCGAGCAGTGCGGTGAACTTGCTGGAAATTGGGATACCGGAATAGCTTACGGCCGAGCAGGAGCTAGATGGTTTGCAAGGACGGGACGCCAATCGCGACCGCAGGAATACAAAGGTGGAAAGATCGTGAAAAGACTTATTGTTTTTGATCTGGACGGCACACTTGCCGAAAGCAAATCAGCTCTTGATACCGAAATGGCGGGATTGCTGCACGACCTCCTGGGCATCGTCAAAGTTGCGGTAATATCCGGAGGAGATTGGCCGCAGTTTGAAAAACAATTGCTCTCCAATCTTCCCCATGACGAACGCTTGGTGAATCTATCCCTCCTTCCCACGTGTGGAACAAAGTTTTTCCAATACACGGGGGATTGGAAAAAGCTCTATTCAGAAGATTTTACTGCGGATGAAAAAGAGAAAATCATCAGTTCACTGAAGAAGGCGGTAGCCGAAGCAGGCTTCAAGGTCGAAAACGTTTGGGGAGAAGCAATTGAAGACCGGGGAAGCCAGATAACATTTTCTGCCCTCGGTCAGCAGGCCCCGTTAGAAGAAAAGAACAAATGGGACGCAGATTTCGCCAAGCGGAAGAAGATCAAAGCAATCCTCGACCCTTTGATTCCAGGGTTTTCCGTTCGAATGGGTGGCTCGACATCCATTGATGTCACCAAGCCTGGCATTGACAAAGCCTACGGGATCAGAAAGCTGCGAGATCTGCTGGGTATTTCCTTGAAAGAAATGATTTTCATCGGTGATGCCTTGTTCGTCGGTGGGAACGACTATCCGGCTGAAGAAGCTGGCGTTGTTTCTATCCCCGTTCGAGGTCCCAACGAAACTAAGCCCGTTACCGAAGCAATTATCGCTTGCTTAGATGGCGATCACCAGGCGTGACTCTGTGCGGGCATTTAATGAGTGGATTTAAGTTGAAGCGCCTAGGACTGGTGATGGAGCCTGAGCCCGGTAATCCCCAGGAAATCGAAGGCGTCCTAAATCCGGCTGCCGTGCGTGGCCCTGATGGTGCGCTCTACCTCTTTCCGCGGCTAGTCGCGCGGGGGAATTATTCACGCATTGGCATTGTGCGAGTGCAGTTCAATAAAGCCGGCGATCCGGCAGGCGTCGAGCGGCTCGGCATCGCGCTGGAGCCGGAAGCCGATTATGAGCGGCGGGCCGATGGCGGCGGTGGTTGCGAAGATCCTCGCATCACATTCGTGGAACCGCTCCAGCGCTACATCATGACCTACACCGCATTTTCTCCTCAAGGACCACGGATCGCCCTGGCCTTATCCGTGGACCTCTTCCATTGGCAGCGTCTGGGACTCGCGACCTTTGGTCCATACCACGGCAGCGAAGCCGGCGACGTGGATGACAAAGATGCCAGCCTCTTCCCCGTCGCCATTCCAAATCCATACGGCCATCCCGAACTGGCCATCCTCCACCGACCGCTTTTCCCCGGCACTCGTCCAGAGGAAACCGCGCGCCACACTCCGTCCCGCGAGGTGGATCTTGATCGCGAAAGCATCTGGATTTCCTACTGCCCGATGGCCCTCGAGGGACATGAACCAAATCGCTTCGGCAAGTTTAGCTCTCATCATCGACTGGCGACTCCGGTGTCGCCATGGGAGCGGCTCAAAATCGGCGGCGGCACTCCGCCCGTCTTAACCCGGCACGGCTGGCTGATCATTTACCACGGCGTCAGCGAAATGCCGAAGCCGAACGATAACCGACATCCACTGTGCTACTCGGCCGGGGTGATGGTGCTTTCCAGTGAGCATCCGCAGCTGATCCGCTATCGTTCGGCACAGCCAGTCTTGACGCCGGAGTTATCGCAAGAACGCACTGGGATTGTCGCTAACGTTGTGTTTCCCACCGGAATCGATCGGCGCGACGATCTTGGCACACCGGATCGCTTCGACGTTTATTACGGGATGGCTGACAAGCGCATTGGCGTCGTACGCCTCGACTTGCCTGATTCCTTGCCGACGGGAGGAGCCGCCGACTCGCCAGGAGCAAGAGTGTGACGTGCCCGATTTTAGGAATTCAAAACCATGCATTTGACAATTTCCCCGATGCGCGCACGCGGCCCGTTCTGATCCATTCGTCCCGCGAGGGTTCTATGGGCAGCCGTGCGCGGCACTCTAATCATGGCAACGTTGATAGCAGTTTATGGGCTATTTATGCCCCCTCGGCTGGGGCCGGGCATGATTCGTTTGGGGTACACCCTGATTTTGGCCCTTGTAAATGACCGCATGAAACTGCTCGCCTATCGAATTCTTGACGCTACAAAAGCCCCGTTGTTGGCCAAGAAGCAGCTCGATGTTACACCGCTGATCTCCACTCGAGCCTTTGCACCATACGAGCAGCGGGTTCGGGGCGAAAGCTCAGCAGATCAAGACTGGCCGGAAGCGGAACGCGAGATTCGGAAAGTTCAGGCGGTAAAGACGAAAGCTGTATGAACGTCGTCCGGAGCCGCATGAGTGCTAAGCGCAACCGACTCAGCCCGTGGCACCTACCTAAGGGATAAAGATGAAAATCAGTTCAAAAGACTTTCGAGTGCGGACGGGGAGAAAGGTCAAACTCAGAGATTGGCCGACGATTATAAAGCCCTTTTGCAAGTCGAAGAAGCGGTATCAAGAACTCCTGGAGAAACACGTTGAGAAGTGGAGCGCGCTGCAACAGCTTCACCACGCGTCCAACCGTTACGCACTGCTGCTGATTTTTCAGGGGATAGACGCTGCCGGCAAGGACGGCGCCATCCGGCACGTCATGTCTGGAGTCGATCCGCAAGGCTGCGACGTTTTCAGTTTCAAACAGCCGAGCGCCGATGAGCTAGAACATGATTTTCTCTGGCGCACTACATGCCGCCTTCCCGAACGTGGACGAGTCGGCATCTTCAATCGATCTTATTACGAGGAAGTGTTGGTCGTTCGCGTGCATCCTGAGACTCTGCGCAATCAGGGGCTTTCGGAAGAATCGCTCGACGAGGAGACCATCTGGAAGGCGCGGTATCGTTCCATCGTGGACTTGGAGGAGCATCTCCACCGTAACGGCACCCGCACCGTCAAAATCTTTCTCCACTTATCGCAAAGTGAACAACGAAAGCGCTTCCTCGAGCGTATAGATGAGCCGGACAAAAATTGGAAATTCAGCCTCTCGGACATTCACGAGAGAAAATACTGGAAGCATTACGTAAAGGCTTATGAAGAGCACCTGCACGCCGCAAGCACACATCACGCGCCCTGGTTCGTCGTTCCCGCCGATGATAAGGAGAATGCCCGGCTGATCGTTTCCCGAATTGCTCTAGATGCGCTCAATGATCTGAAGACAGCCTATGCCAAGACCACCGCAAAACGCCGGCGGGAATTGAAATTGATCGGCAAACAGCTCGCGCAGTAATTTTTGAATTATGATGTCGTATTTTACGAATGTTACGGAGAAAGTGGGTGACTGATGACAACCTCCCGTTCGGACGCGTTAGTGCTCTTCGGGGTGACGGGCGATCTTGCCCACAAGATGATCTTCCCAGCGCTCTATGCGATGGCGAAACGAGGCGCCCTCAAGGTCCCCGTTATCGGCGTGGCCTTCCCGAAGTGGAGTCTGGAGCGTCTGCGCAAACGCGTCACCGACAGCATCAAGCGATCAGGCGGGATCGATAACAAGCCTGCCTTGCACCATCTTCTGTCCCTGTTCAGCTACGTGAGCGGGGATTATAAAGACCCCGCCACGTTCACCGCCTTAAAAAAGGCGCTGGGTAACGCTCGCCGCCCTGCGTACTACCTGGCCATCCCGCCCTCACTTTTTGAGACCGTGATCAAGGGCCTTGGTGCCGCGAAATTGGCCAAGCATGCCCGCGTCATTGTCGAAAAGCCGTTCGGACGCGACCTGGCATCCGCGCGGGAGCTCAACCGCGCCGCCCGGGCGGTGTTCCCGGAAGATTCGATCTTTCGCATCGACCACTTCCTCGGCAAGGAAGCAATCATGAATATCCTCTATTTCCGCTTTGCCAATACTTTTCTCGAACCGATCTGGAATCGCAACTACGTGGCCAGCGTTCAGATAACCATGTCCGAGGATTTCGGCGTAAAAGGCCGCGGCGCGTTTTACGAAACCGCCGGCTGTTTGCGCGACGTGATCGAGAACCACCTCTTCCAGATCGTCGCGCTACTCGCCATGGAGCCACCGTCCGGCAGAGACTTCGGCGCCGTGCACGATGAGAAAGCTAAAATCTTTCAAGCCATGCGCCCCCTGAAATCCAACGACGTAGTGCGCGGTCAGTACGCTGGCTACCGGAAGGAGCCAGACGTGGCGAAGCATTCCGATGTCGAAACTTTTTGCGCCCTGCGGCTTTTCATTGACTCGTGGCGCTGGGAGGGAGTGCCGTGGTACATACGCTCCGGCAAATACTTGCCCGAAACCGCGACCGAGGTCCTGGTGGAGCTAAAGCCTCCGCCGCAGAGGCTTTTCGCTGACTCAGCGCCAACGACGGGACGCGCCAACTACCTGCGTTTCCGGCTCTCCCCCAGTTCGGCCGTCGCCCTCGCTGCTCGCGTCAAGCTCCCAGGCAAGGAGTTTGTCGGGGACCAACGAGAGCTCTACCTTTTTGAAGAACAGACGGGAGAGGAAACGCCCTACGAACGGCTTTTGGGAGACGCCATGGTCGGAGATGGTGCGCTTTTCACGCGTGAAGACGCGGTTGAGGCCGCATGGGCGGTGGTCGATCCTGTCCTCAAGAATCACCACCGAGTTCGCCCCTACAAGCGCCGCAGCTGGGGCCCGAAGGAGGCCGACGCGATCATCGCTTCATACGGCGGTTGGCACAACCCCGAAGTCTAGGAGCCATCCAGCCTATGCGCCGACGCGTGTCCAATGGTGCCGGAAGGCTGTTTGAATCTTGACTCATGGGAGCCAGGCGCCACTCTCTGTGAATAGTGAAACACCGACGCGGCTAGCTCGCAGATCCCAAGAGGCTGTAAGAAAGAATTGCAAACACGAACGGAGTAACGGCGACGTAAGTACGATCGCGCCCGAAGGCGAAAGCAACGATGGAAAATATGACTCGGGCAACAGGCGTTGCGATGCGCAGGAGAAGGCCTAGCTGACTCACCCCGCGATTTTCCAGATGCAAGGCGCCGCTCATAGCGGACCAAAAGGCTGGGTAGCTCAATGGATCCGCCGTGAAAAAGACTATATTTCACGAGGACTTTTGAGCGCCGCCACGGGATTCGGAAACACTTCTCTCGCAAGCTGGCTCACATGGCCAAGGCGCTTCTGACCCGCGGGTCCGAGCATCGCGGAAACTGTCTTCGACCACGTCTTGCGCTGGGTCATCATGAATCTCTACCGCGCGACCTACGATGACACCGTGGCAAGCTGCCAAGAGACTGTTCTGATCGCTTTCCGACAAGTTGGGGACGCTCTCGCATCTCTCAGTACTCTCTCTTGGGATGTCGAGCAACAGCGCGCCGCAGTCGCGGCTGGGCAAGCAGTCTACGGGAAGCCGCCGTGCGGTATAAAGCTCGCCTCGATCCGTATTTAAGTGTGATCAGCGGTCCAACCATTTTGTTGACCGGCCAACAAATGGTCGTGAACTTCCACATACCACAAATGCTGGCGAGCGTCCCATTAATCAAGGCCCTAGGAGGTGGCTGGGAGGTAGCGAGAATTCCGGCGTCGAAGGATTTGAGCGGAACAGCTTCACGTGCCAAATCCATGGCCCGAGCAGATTTTAAATGATTTTCGAAGGCTTGCGAGATGGCGACAATCTTGGCCACAGGTGAATAGTGCACCACCGATTGGCAGAGAGCAGCTCGGCACTAAGCGATGGCTGTTGTGTTGACGCGAGGGAAAAGCGAGAATCACGACAGTTCGGTAGAGTCATGGACAACATGTAATGGGCAATCCTTTGACACAATTCGTTCCCAAAGAAGGCGCGGAGATCCTCTTGGTTCTTTTCCTTTCCTTTCTGATCGGTCTGGAGCGTGAGGAACGAAAGGTGAAATCGGAGCAGTACCGATTCGGAGGCGTTCGGTCTTTTCCGTTGCTCGGGCTGCTTGGTTATGCATTGTGCCTATTTTCTGGGGCAAGTCTCCTGCTGCCTGCTGCCGGCTTAGCAGTGGTAGGAGCGTTTTTGTGGCAATCGTACCGGCACAAACTTGAAGGAGCGGCTCCTGCTGGAATGACAACGGAGCTCTCCGGCTTGTTGACTTACGCAATCGGAGCGCTGGTTTCGCACGGACAGTATTGGGTCGCGACCACGCTTACAGTGCTGGGCGTGGCATTGCTTGAACTGAAGTCGGCACTCGAGAGCCTTGCCAAGCGCGTGCCAGGCGACGAAATTCTGACGTTCGCGAAGTTTCTGCTGCTCACGGCTGTCATCCTGCCGATCGTGCCGAACCAGGTTTTTGGAACGTTTGGCTTCAATCCATTCAAAACGTGGCTGGTGGTAGCTGCGGTAAGTTCCATTTCGTACGGCAGCTACCTCTTGCAGGTGCGGACGCAAGGGCGCGGCGGCATTCTGATGGCCGCTTTGCTGGGTGGAGCATACTCCTCGACGCTCACCACCGTGGTGCTTGCCAAAAGATCCCGCGAACAGTCGCGCCCGCATTTATACTCTGGCGCGATGCTCGTTGCGTCGGGTGTCATGTATTTGCGGCTGCTGGCCCTCCTGGGAATTTTCAACCGGCAACTGCTTCACAGACTCGGATTACCCTTCTTGATGCTCGCTGCTGTGGCTCTTCTCGGCGGTTGGCTATGGACCCGTGTGCTGGATGACGGCGGTACTAAACCAGAGCAATTCTTGCAGCCGAAAAATCCGCTGGAACTTGGGGCCGCATTCCTCTTCGCGGGGCTGTTTGTGGGAATGCTGTATATCACGCACCTTGCGCTGCTCTATCTGGGCCGTGCGGGGCTGTTTGCGCTGGCTGGAGTAATGGGCATCACAGATGTCGATCCCTTCATTTTGAGTTTGGCGGAGCCGAACTCGGTTCTGACGCCGATGTCGCTGGCCGGAGGCGCGATTGTCATCGCCGCAGCAAGCAACAACTTGATTAAGGGAATATATGCGTGGAGCTTCGGAGACCGCCGCACGGGCAGGCAGGGATTGGCGCTGCTCATGGCTTTAGCGTTGCTCGGATTGTTGCCGCTTTTTACCTAACCCGCATCGCAAGCCAGTTCCTTGGCCCTTTTCCATAGGCAGCCAACAAGAGGTGCCGTGTTTTTAGAGTAGGAAAGAACCGGGCACAGTGATTAGAGCTACTTCCAAATCCACGGCAAAACGCAAACGCCCCGGCAAGGATCGGACTAAGCCTGCGGGCGCATGAGACTAGACAACATTCGCTTCCGCGCGCAATCTCTGCCCGCAACAAGCGGAATGCGGAATTCCCGCTACGAACTTCATCTCGATAGACTGCGAGCAGAATGGACATCTAGATGACCACGCATGGCCACAGTCCGGACACTTCCGCAAGATTCGGTGAACCCCGTCAAGCGAAGTTCCGTTCACGCGTCGATCGAGAATAAAGCGGCACTTGCGGTTTTCACAGATTAAGAAACGGTCCATCGGGGCTGGCCTCCTTCAATCGGGGACAGCCATATCGCGAGGTCCCATGAGCGTCAATACAGTAGATATACCGCAGGCCATCCAAGCAGGCCGTTGGGCATGGGTGTTCATCGTGAATGGTAGCGAAAGGAGCGTCTCAAGGGTCGACGATGTGATTTCGAATGGCGTAACGAACGAGGGCAGCCGTGGAATGGAGGTCTAGTTTGAGCATGACACGAGCTCTGTAGGATTCGACCGTCCTTGTGCTGATATCGAGTATCGAACCGATCTCCTTATTAGATTTTCCTTCCGCCAGGAAAAAAAGGAGTTGGCGCTCTCTCGGACTTGGGTCGCCCGCTACCAGTTTGTCGGCACCGCCAGGATCTGGAAGGAATGGAGGCTCATCGACCACTGATTCTGGTGCAGAATGATTTAAATTCGAAAGAGACTCTTGATACTGAGTCCCGATCAAGTACAATGCGACGCGTGCCAATCCGGCCTCGATTCGCATCTCCAACGTGTGGCGTCGCAAAATCATTGAGTTGTTAAGAAGTTCCACCGAGCGACTAGCCAGTTCAAAGGTTCGAGCAGATAGGTCGGCGAACTCTTCACCCAGCGGGTTGTTGTCACTTTGCGAGGCCTCCCCGAACTTGTCTCGGAGGCGGCAGAGTTTCCTTTCGGCGCACCGTCGCCTGGTGACGTCGGAGAAAGTGACCGCAACCAATTGGACTTGGCCTGATTCATCCTTTACCGGATAAAAATTTAATAGCCAGATACATTCTTCCGGGCCATACGAACACGGAGCGGATACCTCAACATTCGCCAATGCCTTCCCTGTGCTCCAAACGCGCCGAAATGCAGGCTCCAAAAAAGGGGCTTCTCCGGGGAAGAGCCGATCGATTGGTTTGCCAACCAGCTTGTTAGTCGAGGCTCCAATCATCCTGCCGAGGACGGCGCTAATCGCCCTACAATGCAGACTTCTGTCGAATAAGGCGACTCCGATAGTTGAATTTGGAATTAGACTGGAGATGGACCTTCGCCGCGCGCCAAGCGATTTGTCGCTTTCGACCCAGCAACTTTCGACCACCGACTCGCGAGGAGCATCCGACATTTGGTTAGCCCAGAATTCCTCTACGTAATGGAGCAAGCTCACTTCCGCGACTGCTCATGAGCCAAACGCTCGAGACGGATTCTAAGACATCGTCCGTTGCAGTTTTGCTGACAAAAAAACCAGCCTCATACTGTGCGCTCAAGGGTCCAGCCGTCGCGATTGCCAATCCACGATAGGTGCCAGGAGATACCAATTGCGCGGCACACCGTAAACTGGGATCTCCAAAGGAAGATCGCAGCGCGCACCAGAATTGGCCGAATAGCGGCCGCGTGGAGTTACGAAACATATCTACTCCAACGACATCCTTATACGCTTTTATATACTCAGAGTCAATTCCCGAGATAGGTACGAGGTGAGCGATGGGTGGGAGGATATCGACGCGCTGATAACGCAAAGTCGGGTGACTCGAGGCGCAATGAAAGCGCTCCTCCGGAGAGTGGCCTCGCGAGGCCTTTAGATCGTTCTGCTCGAATTCTCAGGGGCGATATCGACGATGGTGATCACCACTCCTTCGATTTTGTTGTCTATGGTGCGATAGGGCAGAGTTTTAAACTGATAATGAATGCCCATGCGATCCGTAAGTTCTCGCTCGAGAGGCTGCAAATCCGAAACTACTTTCACCACCATCGATTGCAGATCGGCGATTTCGATGGTTGGATTGATATTCGAAAGCGGACGGCCGATGTCTCCATGAATCAGCCCGAGAACTTTTTGAGCCTTGGGCGTGAAGCGCCGTATGGTGAAGTCGCTGCCAATCATGACCACCGCGATATCGATGCTGGAAAGCAAGTTGATCAAATCATTATAGATTTGGGTTATTTCCAGATTGCGGCTTCGAAGCTCGTCGTTAACGGTAGTAAGTTCTTCGTTGGCGGACTGCAGCTGTTCCTTGGCGGTCTCCATCTCTTCGTTTGTGCTCTGCAATTCCTCATTGCTCGATAGAATCTCTTCATTGGCTGACTGCAGTTCTTCATTCGTGGCTTCCTGCGTCTCGATGACGGACTGAAGATATTCTTTTGTGGCTGCCAACTCTTGTTCGAGCTTTGCCGCTCGTTTCAAGGCTGCTTCAGTGTCTTCCCTGAGGCTCCGTCGGCGAACTGCGGCAGCATGCCCCGGTTCGTGCAGCGACTCCTTAAATACGATCATGAAATACAGTGCTTTCGAATTACCAATCGTGACGGGGAGCACCTCAAAGCCTACTTCCCTCGTGGGCTGGTCGGGCGATGCCTCCCCACCATTGTCCTTTCCATTCCTGATTTGCAGATTGCGCTTGCCAACGGTGGCGTTTTCCTTTTTGGCGCGGCTTATCGCGTTTCGCAGCTCGAGGACGAGGCCCTCGCGAGCTATCTTAAGCGGGCTCAGGCTGGGTCGCCCAGACGCCAGCTTGATATACCGGTTCACATTCCCACGGGTGTGAATGATTTCCAAGTCTTCGTTAACAAAGACCGTCGGCGGAACGTATTGCGTGAGAAGCCGTCGGTCGAATTCTTTTTGAACTTCGAGATAGTTACCGCCGGAATCCTCTAGCTTGGCCGGCGCCGTCACCACGGCGCATGGTCTTCGATCCTCCTGGGCATCCAGCGATAACGCAACCGCGTGCCGCGCCGTTCCCGCTTTCTTTGTAAAGATTCTGTGAGTGCAATCGGCCACCGCAAACAAGCTGGATTTGCCTACCCATTCGGAACTTCCGAGCACCAGAAAAGAGTCGGGATACAAAGCATAGTGAAACAGGGAAATCACCCTGCTCTGGAGGACCGGCTCAAGATCAATGAGAAAGTTGCGGCAGCAAATGAGGTCCATTCGCGAAAAGGGAGGATCGTTCAAGACGTTGTGCTGTGCGAAGATGCACATATCGCGGATGGCTTTGCTGACCCGGTAGCCGCCCTCGACCTTTGTGAAAAACCTCCGAAGACGCTCGGGCGAAACGTCTCCTTGGATGTTCTCCGGATATACTCCATTGCGCGCTTTGGGCACGCTCTGTTCACAAACGTCCGTTCCAAAAAACTGAATCGGAATTTGCGATGCGCGGTCGCCCATGAATTCAAGCAGCGCTATCGCCACCGAATAAGTTTCCTCTCCGGAAGAGCATCCAGGAGTCCACACGCGAATACCTTTCCCCCGCGATAGGTTCTTCAGGATAGCTGGAAATACCAGCGATTTCAGAGCGTCGAAAACCTTGGTAGCGCGGAAGAAGCTGGTCACGTTGATCAGCATGTCCTGATATAGCGCCTTGATCTCCGCCGGTCTGCCTTCGACGAACTTGGCGTATTCCTCGACGTCGTCAATCTTGTGAACCACCATGCGACGCTGAATGCCTGGCAAAATTGCGGTTTGCCGGTAATGCGTGAAATCCACTCCCGTGGCTCTTCGCAAAACCTGGAAAATTGCGTTCAGCCCCGGCCCGGTAGCCGGGACAGCTTCGGCCGCGGCGGAAAGAATCTTGCGCGCAATATACGGATGACGCGCAATCCGCGCTAGTTCCTTGGCGATTCCTTTGGGAGGAAGCACATAGTCCACGCAGCCCGCCACGACCGCGCTTCGCGGCATGCCGTCATACTTGGCGGTGCCGTCGTCTTGCGCAAAAGTCATTCCCCCATGGGCCTGAATCTCCGCCAATCCTAGCGTTCCATCCGAACCCGAGCCCGATAAGAGGACTCCAATGGCTCGGTTCCCTTTTTGCTCCGCAAGCGAACGCATAAAGTGATCCACAGGCATGTGCATGCCGCGTGATTCTTCGCGCGGGCCAAGATGAAGGAGTTGGCTGGAAATGCACATCGAAGCGTTTGGCGGAATGACGTACACATGATTGGGCATGATGGGCAGGCCATCTGAAACCTCCGCTACGCTCATTGCCGTCCTCTTGGCGAGAAGTTCCGTCAGAATGCTGTGATGTTTTGGGTCAAGATGTTGCACTAGGACAAAGGCCATACCCGTGTCAGCGGGAAGGTAACTCAAAAGTTCCTTAAGAGCTTCGATGCCACCCGCCGAAGCTCCAATGGCCACAACGGTCGTGTCTTCTTCCCGCCCGGCAGGGAGCGCGGCCTGTGAGTTCAGGGGACTTCGAAGATTGCTCTTAGCCCTCGATCTAGACTTCATGGGTTCCCCTCGGCCCGACTTGCCGAAAGAATTCTGTTGCGCGGAATTGCCAGTGCCAGCAGAGTTTGAACCTGCCAGTAGGAGGCCAAGAGAGAGAACCTCTTTCCCTAGCTCTGCCGCGAACGCCGCTTGGGCCGGATTCTAGTCCATTTCTCTAACTTCTAACAGCTAGGAGTTGCTATAAACACTTCTCTTCGTTAGCTGAGTCGGGAATAACTTCCTGAGTACGGTGCGGAACAAATCTCACGACGGGAAGATTCAGAACAGGTTAGGGCCAAGACTTAGACAATTTCAAAGCAGTTTGGCAATCTCAGCACAGTAATTCATTTCGCCCGACTAGGGCGGAAAATGGCAAAGAAGGTCAGCGAGGAACCCAGGTCGGATTGTGCGTGAAGAGCCCGTTGACGAAACCCATTTGGTAGACGATAAAAAGGCCGAAAGCCAGACTGATGAGTCCCGAGACCAGCCCCATACCGCGATTGAGCCGGGCAAAGCGGTTTTCGGAAAACGCAAAAGGGACAGCAATCGCTGCCGTGATCAGCATCATGCCTACGACAGTGCCAAGCCCGAATACCAGAAGATATAAAATTGCCCAGGACGGAACACGGATGGTTGTGAGCACCAACAGGGCCACGGCTGCCGACCCGGCGAGTCCATGAACGATGCCCACGGCCAATGGCCGAATGACATGATAGAAACCCAGCCGGCCAAAGCTGCGATCCATCCAACCAACCGGCGTGGCATCCTCAGCATGGCCGTGTTTCTCTGGACTGTGGCCGTGAGGATGAGAGTGAACGTAGTCTCCGTGCCCATGCGGGTGAGAGTGATGTCCAAGGTGAACGGGCGTGAGGGTGTCCGAAATCCAACGCATGATGCCGGAAAGATTTAGAATTCCCAGAAGAATCAGCATCAGGCCAACCGATAACTCCATAGTCAGACCGACCCTTGCCGGAATCACGATACCAAACAGAATGATTGCCGAACCAACAACGAGAATCGTGATGGTGTGCCCCAGACCCCAGAGGATTCCAATCAAAGCCGCATGGCGAATGCTGCGCTGGCGGCTCACTATGGTGGTTACCGCGATGACATGGTCCGGGTCGGTCGCATGGCGCATGCCGAGAAAAAAGCCGAGAACAAGAATGGAAAGCAGCGTGATCATTTATTTCGAGAGCGCAACAGCGGCGCGGCAACCTGTTCGCCGGTATTAGAGAAATTCCAAGTATCCAGCGATTCCTTCCCAGCTCTTGGCGGGTAGTTTGAAAACCTCCACGCCGGGCCGCACTTCACGAATGTTTCGTCTGGCGACTCCTTCGTCAAACTCCATTGCATCTTGGAGATTCGCTGTTGTAATAATGGCAACGTCCGCCCTATCAAAATTCGTCGGATACTCCAGCGGTTTGTCTTCGCCCCGCGCCGAATCTACACGCTCGGCGGAATCCCGCTCTTCTTTGAGACGGCTTTCAGTACTTCTGTTTGGTGGGCGTCCAGGCACATAGTAGACTCGTTTTTGCCACGCATGCGGCACAGCGTACACGCGATGCCGGTTTCCGGTCAAATCTGAACGCGGAGCGGATGGGCCCGGTGGTCGCTCCGGATGGAGATCCCTTCCGACATAGCCGGAACCTTCGGTCGTCGGAACTCTAGTTAACAATAATACCCCCCACCCCCCGGGGTTTTTTCGTAAGTGCGGATTCTAAAGGGTTTTAAGTGCTTTGTTTTTGGAAGTGCGGATTCTAAACGAGTTATAGGCACGTTTTTCGTAAGTGCAGATTCTACGAGACTTAGCGGCGGAAAAAGAGAAAAGCCACAAAATGGCTTGGGTATAAAGATATACCCACGGGTGTTGCCGCATGAGCGGCAAACAAGGGGGCTACGGATGACGGTGTCTGAAAGTATGGCAAGGACAGGGCGCGCAAGAGCTCGTTCAGGGGAGGCAGAGCAATGGGGGCGCGACAGTTTTGGAAAAGAGTTGAGCGCGGACAGGCTTTGTATACGGAGATAGGTGGAAGAGGGAATGCGGACGGACCCGCAGGGAGCGGCTGGGCGGGGAAGAGGGCGGCGTGAGCGAAGCATGCGGAATGGTAGCAGGGTTAGTTACCATATGTCAATAGATTTATAGTTTACTGAGTAGGTTATTCGAATAAGGAGGCGTCGATTCGAATGAGAGTGGCGGAAGTCGAGAGGTTTGAAGGAGTTAGGCGGGCGTTGCCTGGTTTGATATGGCTGTGGAAATATGTGGAAAGTTAAAAGACCCACGTGCAAAACCGACACGTGGGGCACTCGGCGAGAAGGTTCGTTAGGAGGCAACGGTGTTTCCCGGAGGATGGGTTCCGGAGACACAGTGAATTCTTCGGGATAATCTTTGGAGCCCCGCATGCGTTGGAGAAGGATGCGCGCGGCTGGGGGCTACCAGTTTACGGTGGCTCCGATCTGGAGCTGGCGCTGGGCGAGGAGTGAATTGCTGGACGCGGTGACGTGCATGAAATCGGTGTTGTACGTCAAGGTCGGAACCCCGGCGGTGACGCCAGCAAAATATTGAGTGGAATCGACGCCGGTGGCATTGACGTGATTGAAGAGATTGAAGGCCTGGGCAAAGATCTTGAAATTCAGCCTTTCGGAGATGCGGATGTTTTTGGCGACCTCCAAATCGGCGTCGACGACGCGAGGCATTTTATAGTTGTTTCGCGGAATCCAGAATGGACGATTGGTGGAAGTTCCGGAGCCGTTGATTCCTGTCGATACGGCGCCGAGCCCAGAGGGCGCGTTGCCTGAGATGGCGCCCGTAATGGGAGCGCCGGACTGCGCGGTAATGACTGGAGAAATGGAGAAACCGTTCAGCAGCATTTTCCCGAGCCGGCTGTTCCCCTTGAAGAAGTTGGGCTGCCAGACGGCCAGGGTGACGAAGCGCTGGGGCATGTTGAAGGAAGAAGTCCCGCTTTCGAGGGCGAGGTTGAAGGGATTGAAGGCCTGCAAAATGGGAGTGCCAGTATTGGAGGTCTGCCCGTTGTCCTGGGCATGAGAGTAAGTGTAGAAGGCCTGGACCTGGAGACCCGCAGTCATCTGGCGATTGAACTGAATGACGAAAGCGTTGTAATCGGAGTTTATGGCGCTCTCGATGTTGGTAATGGCACTGAAGTTTGTGTTGGGACGCGCTCCGGTGAAGAGCGGAGTGGTGAACTGCTGACTGTTGAAGGTTCCGCCGGAGACGGTATAGGTGATGTTGGCGGTGGGCGCCGCGAGGTTCTGGTCGATGTAAGTGGGCAGGTTGCGGCCGATGCTGCCCAGATAGGAGACGGAGACCGAAGTGTTGCGAGCGATCTGGTGCTCGAAGACAACGTCAAACTGATGAATCGTCGGAAGTTGCAAGCCATTCGCGGGGACGACAACATTGGGGGGATTCGTTTTGCCGGAGGGCGGTGCAGCAGCGATGCTTGGGTAGAGGGGCGCGCCAGCCGTGGTGGGAAGAAACTTGAATGCCAACTGGCCGGCGGGATTGCCGGTTGCAGTGATGGCGTTGAAGAGGTTGGCGTTGATGATGCGCCCGTAATAAATTCCGTAACCGCCGCGGATGACCGTGGTGCCTTTGCCGGTCAGATCCCAAGCCACACCAATGCGCGGGCCGAAAGCGTCGTTATCGGCTTGAAAGTTAGCCGACTGCGGCAGGGCGGAATTTGGAATTTGCGCGGCAGGCAAGCTTTCGCGATCGTAACGCAGGCCGAGATTCACGGTAACGTTGGGACGAATGCGCCATTCATCATTCGCGAAAAAGCCTGTGTCGACGGTGGTGAAGGCGAACCCCTGCGGGCCGAAGCCTTGGAAGAAATCGTTATAGCAGGGGACGGAGACGGTGCCGGCTTTGCATGCGGGCGCGGCGAAATGGTTGGTTGCGGCGGTGAAGTCGCTGATGAAGTTCACGCGATTGGTGTAGGAGTAGGCACCGAAGCCCTGGTATAGATTTTCGTCAAGGTCGTTGACGCGGTTGATGTCGAAGCCGAACTTGAAGAGGTGGGTGCCGCGGCTCCATGCCACGGTGTCGGCCCACTGGTAGCGGTGTTCATCAGGGAAGGCGGGGCGCTGAAGGAAGCTGGGCATGCCGAAAGTGATTCCACCGCCGCCGAAGATGGTGATTTGCGGCGAAAATCCCGTGGAGGCCACTGGCTCGCCAGGCAGGACGGTGCTATTGGATTCGAACTCGAAGTCGCGGCCGTATTCGAACAAGAGCTGATTGGTGATCGAGGGAGTGATCTGCGAATCGAGACGAGAGATGACGGTGTCATCCTTAACGAAGTCGTCGCCAAAGCTGTCGATGCCGCGCGAGACCACCGCGCCGGTCTGAATGCCTCCGGGCGAGCTCCAGCGCATGCGGTTGTATTCCACGGAGACGTGATTTTTTGCATTGATTTGCCAGTCGATTTTTGGCAGCAGGACGAGTTCGTCGGCGGTGCGCGGAACTGTGCCGGTCACGCTCTGGAGGAAGGCTAAGCCAGCATTCGCCTGGGAGGCAGAAATGCCGCGGCCGGAAAGCGTGGCAAGCTCGGAGGCGCTGAGAGGCGCGAAGAAGGAAGAAGGGTTGCCGGGAACGCCGACGGCGGGGAATTTGCGAAGCTGCTGGTCGGCGCTGAAAAAGTAGAAGAGCTTGTCCTTGATGATTGCGCCGCCGAGAGTGCCGCCGAACTGATGCTGCTTGTCTTCCGGCTTGATGTGCACCGGGGTGTTGACGCCATTCACCAAGACCGTCTGCACGGCGAAGGGATTGATGGCGCTGAAGTCGCTGTCGCGAAAATACCAGAAGGCTTCGCCGTGCATTTGGTTTGAGCCGCTCTTGGTGACCGCGTTTATGACGCCGCCGGCGGATCGGCCGTATTCGGCCGAATAGTTGGACGTATTCACTTGATATTCCTGGATGGAGGCCTCACTGATGGAATAGCTGATGCGAGTGCGGCCCTTCTCCTCGGAGAAGAAAGCCTGGTTGTTATCGCCGCCGTCGACCGTATTGTTGTTGAGCAGGCCAGAGATTCCGCGGAAACTGACCAAGCCGAATCCGCCGTCAGGAGTGGCGCCCGGAGTAGTCAGCTTGAAGGCGGACCACCGTCGGCCGTTAATGGGCAAATTGTCAATGGTGGTGGAGTTGATGTTGGTACTGAAATCGGGCCTGTCGGTGGTGACAACGGGAGCCTCAGCGGTGGCCACGACGGTGGTGGCCTGCGTGGCGACTTGGAGATTGGCGTCGACCGAGGTGGTGAGGCCCACTTGCACGACGACATTTTCCTGCTTGTAGAGGCCGAAGCCCTTGGAGTCGATCTCGACGGTATAACGGCCGGGGCGCAAGCTGTCTAGGACGTATCGCCCATTCGCGTCAGTAGTAGTAGAGGCCACGCTGTTCGTAGCCGTGCTGGTGGTCTTGACGTTCGCACCGGGAACCACTGCGCCACTCGGGTCTCGAACCGTCCCAATGATGGCGCCTGCGGTCGTGGATTGCGCGCTCGCGCGAGGAGCCGCCATGAAAAGCAGTAAGACCGCGAAAATCGCGCAACAAGTCCGACGCAGAAATATCAATCGCAGCACGGCACGCTCCCCTGAGGCGGAATTTCCTTAATCGACTCCGGCCAGCCCGACAACATACACCTGACCGCCGCTGAAGGCAATCGCGGGCGGCCGACCCCTGAATTCGTGGCAAGTTTCTGGATCGGCCATCCTTGCGCATTTTTGTCAAGGCGCCAGACATGCTCCCTAACAAAAATCGAAAAGCGAAGCAGTTCCCTCAACTTCCGGCGAGCATGCGAATTTCTTCCTCCGCAATGCGAAACCCCGCCAGCTTCTCTTCCACGCCCCGCGCCCCATGCGCCTTGGCATCGCGCGCATGATCCAGCGCCCGCTCTGCGATGCGGCTCACTTCGTGTTTTACGAACGCACCCCGTCCTGATGCACGTACTTGATCACTTCCACGTCGGACATCGCTATCAATCCTTCACCCACCATCTCGTCGAGGATCGGAATAAGCTTTCGTATTTTTTCCTCGGAATCCACGACGCTGACCATCACCGGCGCATCGCGCGAAATGGAAAGCAGATGCGAGCGGCGAATCAGCGTACTGGCCCCGTAACCCTCGATCCCGCGGTAGACCGTGGCGCCCGCAATATCCAGATCGCGGCACTTCTCCACTATCGCTTTGTAGAGTGGCTGACCTTTCCACTTGTCGTCTTCGCCGAAATGGATGCGCAATAGTTTTGCTTTTCCTTCGAGTTTCATGCGCGCAGCTCCTTCCGGCGTTCTTCCCCCAGGTAATCATGGGTGTATTTGATGATATCCACGTCTGAGAGGACCACCAGCCCCTGCATTACCATCTCGTCGAGCAGGGGCATCACCTTGCGCAGTTTTTCCTCCGTGTCGATCACCGAGAGCATCATGGGCCGGTCGTGAGACAGGCTCATGGAGAAACCTTTATGAATGCGGCGGTTTGCCCCGTATCCCAGAATCCCCTGGTACACCGTGACGCCCGCGATGTCGTTCGCACGCATGCTCTCGACAATCGCCTTATAAAGGGGTTTCTCATGCCACTTGTCGTTTTCTCCGACAAAGATTCGCATGAGCTTAGCTTTTCCTTCCCGCTTCAGCGCATGCGGCTGCTCTTCGCGAAATTCCGATTTCTTGCCCTCCTCCGCCGCCTTCACCACCACCGTTTCCTGCACTTCAATCAGCCCGCTCCCCGCCATCTCCTGCAACTTCGGAAGCAGCTCTTCGACATTTTCAGAGCTCTCGATGAACTCGATCTTCATCGGCAGGTTCTCCGTCAATCGAAGGATCCGCGTGCTATGCATGTGATGATCGGCGCCGAATCCCGCCATGCCGCGAAACACGTTGGCCCCCGAAATCCGCTTGTAGAACAGGTAATCCAGGATCGCCGAGTACAGCGATTGGCCGTGATATTGATGATCCTCCCCGACATAGATGGTCACCTTCTTCGCAGGCCCGGCCTTCAACATGGTGGCTCCTCCCCAGGAACTTCGCGCTGGCATGTCACTAAATCTGTCGCACGGCCGAAGACGCCGACATCGTGTTCACAAACCACATTTGCTCCGATCATGCGCTCAACCTTCCAGCGATGACGCCCAGCCAAACCGCGAGGAATCCGACGATCACGCTAATCACCACGTTGAGAAAGGCAAGAAGCAGTTCTCCGTCTTGCATCACGCGGAAAGTTTCGTACTCGAAAGCGGAAAAGGTGGTGTACGCGCCGATGAAACCAATGGGGATCAGATAGCGCCAGTTCGGACTCCAGTGCGTCCGCTCCGCCATCAGCGTGATTATAAAACCGATCAGGAATGAACCCGTGCAATTAATGACGAGCGTTCCGTAGGGGAACCGCGTTCCCATCTTATCGCTAACAAGACCGCCCAGCCAGAAACGCGCGATTGCTCCCAGAAACCCGCCGACTCCTACCATCAGATACTTACCCATCAGCCCCCTCGTTCAGCTTCTTTTCTTCTACGGTCATGATCCCACCAACGATTCCTTCAATCCGCGGACGCCACGGAAAAACCCGCCTCGATTTCCGTGGGCGCGCAACCCAAACTTTGCAGATCGTTCATCAGCTCGTGCTCTTCCTGCGAGCCCATCGTCGATCCGGCTAGCGCCCGCTCTGCCTGCGCCCGGTAGCCATCAGCGAACGACGAATACCGTCTCTCGAACTGCTGCAACACCGATATGGTCCAGTTCCGATACAGCCCACAGTAAATCGCAAGCCTATCATTGAGGGATTTCTCAAGGCGCGAACGTACCGCATGCCTTCGAGTTCCCTCGCCAGCTCTGCCGGCAATTCTCCGTACCCCCGCATATAGCGCGGCCGCAGCTCTTCCACTGCAATGTCAATCACTGTCAGCGAGGTGTAGACGGCGCGGCTTGCGGGAATCCACGCTTCCGGGCGCGGAATTCCCTGTCCATCAAGCACGCGCGCAAGTTGCGCGCGAATGCGCGCGAGGTAATCCTCAATCGTGCGCCGCTGCGCGGAGGTCACATCCTGGATGAGCTTGGGAAAAGCAGCCTTCGAGCCGCCAGAATTCAGAATCTCTTCGATTTCGCCCACCACTTTATCTATGTACTGGCAGGTTACGCTGAGTCGCCGCGCCTGAAACTCATTCAGCCTCGCGGGAGAGTTCTGATCGCCGGAAGTCATGCCGCCCTCACAGTTCAAGCGACTTATCGCAGGCAGCTCTCCTGCAGTCGCTCAGTTCGTGATCTTCTTCCAGGATTTCTTGCGGCGGGAACTTCGGTCTTTGCAAATAATCCCACCAAGCCGGAAAACCTGGTAGGAGTCATCTGCCCAAAGGGGCGGTTAAGGGTGAACTCCAACACCCGCTTCCTAAGAGTACAAGACGCATTTGTCAGCGTCAAGATTTTCTCTCCTCTGGTTTTTTTCCGCGCTAGACGGGCTTAGACCTTTCCTCGCTCCACACATCGCGTTCGAATAGACTAACGCACGGCCCAGCTCGCAAGTGTGCAACCCCGAGGCTAACACCACTCGCGTATGTTGCGCTCGATTCGGCGGGAGGGTTGCGTTGGGGCTGCTTCCCTGCTGCTTGAGACACGCGAAATCCCGAGTTGCCCCGGTGACATTTGAGGGCCGACGGACTGGGGACTTAGGCGGACGAAGATGCCAGGCTCGATACGCCTTATCGTTTGGGCCGAGCATCTAAGGACTGAAGTTCGGATGCGGCTGTTGCGGATTCTGCGAGCGCATTTGAGTCGGGCCGCTGTCCATGGACGGCCGGCCCTACGGTGCGCGGCAATAACAAGTGATAATTTCGGCGAACAAAGGTCAATGAGGCACAATACGAGGAGCAAAAATATGAGCGACAAAATTACGGCAAAGAGCGGAACGGGAAAATCGAGCCAGGAGTTGCCGGCCGCGAAGAGCGGGGAGTTTCGGATCGGCGGGGACCTGCCGGTGTGGCGGCTGGGATTTGGAGCTATGCGGATTACCGGCAAAGGGATCTGGGGTGAGCCGCAGGATCATGAAGAAGCGATTCGCGTGCTGCGGCGTGCGGTTGAATTGGGAATCAATTTTATTGACACTGCGGATTCGTATGGACCGGAGGTCAGCGAAAGGCTGATCGCCGAGGCACTGCATCCATATCCTGCGGGATTAGTGATCGCAACGAAAGCGGGATTTGACCGTTCTGGGCCGGATCAGTGGACGATGAATGGGCGGCCCGAGCATTTGCGCAGCGCGTGCGACGGAAGTTTGCGGCGCTTGAAACTGGAACGGATCGATTTGTATCAGCTGCACCGGATCGATCCGAAAGTCCCCGCGGAAGACCAGCTTGGAACGCTGAAGGATTTACAAGCGCAGGGCAAAATCAAGCACATAGGGCTTTCGGAAGTTTCGGTGGCGGAGATCGAGCACACGCGAACAATCGTACCCATCGCTTCCGTCCAGAACAGGTACAGCCTTGCGGACCGGGTGGCTGAGGATGTCCTGGAATACTGCGAGCGCGAGAGTATTGCTTTTATCCCGTGGTTCCCGCTGGGGGCGGGCGAATTGGCGGCTCCGGGCGGCAAACTTGCGCGGACAGCGGCTGAGATGAAAATTACGACTTCTCAGTTGGCCCTTGCATGGCTTTTGTGGCGGTCGCCGGTGATGCTGCCGATTCCGGGGACGTCACGGGTGACTCACTTGGAAGAGAATGTGGCTACGGTGGGGGTGAAAGTGGACGATGACAAGATGCGCGAATTGGGACAGCTGGCGAAATCGGCGTAAACCTAATCATTGCGGGTCTCCTACAAAGCATGGTTCCTAAGAGCGGCTAGTGTAGAATCCGGGGCGCGATGGCGGAAAAGGCGCAAATTCGCGTTGGTACATCCGCGTTTACAGCGGCAGGATGGGAAGGAACCTTCTACCCAGCTGCGATGAAACCCTCGGAGTATTTGAACTATTACGCGACGAATTTCGACACCGTCGAGGTGGACAGCACATTCTATCGGACGCCCGCGCTATCCACGGTGCAAGGGTGGTATGCGAAAACGCCGCCGGGGTTTGTGTTCGCAGCAAAAGTGCCGCAGGTGATCACGCACGAAAAGATACTGGTAGGTTGCGAAGAGGATCTGGAGCATTTTTTGCGGACAATGGATGCGCTGCGCGAAAAACTTGGGCCCTTGCTTTTTCAGTTTGGCTACTTCAACAAAACAATCTTCAAGAGCGGGAAGGAATTTCTGGCGCGGCTTGCGCCGTTTTTGAAGAAGCTGCCGAAGAATTATAAATTCGCGGTGGAGATTCGGAATAAATACTGGCTGGACGCGCGGTTTGCGGACTTGCTGCGGGAAAACGGAGTGGCGCTTGCGATGATCGATCAATCGTGGGTGCCGCGGCCGTGGGAGATGAAGGCGAAGTTCGATTTGATTACTGCGGATTTTACGTATATTCGCTGGCTCGGCGACCGCAAGGGAATCGAGGAGCAAACGAAGACTTGGGAAAAGACGATCATCGACCGGCGCCCGGAGATGCAACAGTGGGTGGAGCTCTTTAGAGAATTTGTGGCGCGAAATATGAAGATATTTGCGTATGCGAACAACCATTACGCGGGACACGGACCGGCGACGGTGAAGTTGTTCTGGGAATTGTGGGATAAGAAAAAGTAGGAAGGTCGCCGCGCGACGGGTTGCCTTTTGTGCCGTCTCTCAGATTTCATGGTCCCTTGATATTTATGTAATCGACCACATAACAACTGTTATGTCTAATTAGTAGTTATGTAGTATCGGGAGCTCAGCCCCGATCAAAATGCGGGGTCGAGCGTGCGCCTACGTCATATAAGTAGTCGGGGAAAGGTAAGCAAACAATGACCGGCACGCCAGGGTCTGGATGCCAGAAGAGTCGCGTGGGGTCTACGGCTTCTCCTCTACATCGGATCTACGGCCTAAGTCACGAGGAAGCGATGGCACGCGCATTCTGTCGCGTCTGAGCAACTGTCAAACCACCAAGGATGAGCACGAAGTAGAACGTCGAAAGGACATAGGGCTGCATCTCCTCTCGTATCTCCCTATATGCCGATACATCATCGCTAGGTAAAACTTAGTGCTCAGACGGATCGACCGGCACGAAACTGTCGGCATGTTTTGAATCGCCCTTCCCGGAATAGCGGGCCAAGACGGGGTAGGGAAAGACGGGTCGCGTGCGCTCTACAACGCTGTTGCTTAGTCGCCCGGCAATCAGTTTTTCCGGTGCCTGTCCCTTCTCTATCCAGTTTTCCAGCGCGGTCAGGGAATCAAATTCCGTGAAACCAGGGCCGCCGCCACCGTGATGGACCCCGGGAATGAGGAAGAGTCGGAAGAAGTCTTCCGTTTGCCTCCGACCGCCCATAAACTTCGACACGCTTTCGTAGTAACCAACAGACGAGGTCGCCATGATGCCGCCGTCGGCCCAACCATGCCACATGACAATCTTGCCGCCGTGCCCTTTGAAGGCACGTAGGTCAGGCGAGGTCGCGTCATACACTCTTCGCGCTCTGGCGAGCGTGGCGGGATCCCGGTCAAAATCGAATTTGAGAGGATCAGCGTTCTCTCTTATCCTCTCGTCGGCCAAATATCCGAGGAACTGCCCGACCATTACCATGTTCCCAATCGCAAAACGCGGCGGGTGACCAGGGCTTGCAGCGCTAAGGTAGTTCATACCCTCCCATTGCGTCTCCGTTCCCGGTATGTAGGGGTAAGCATAGAGCACTTCGCCCTTGAAGTTAATCGCCGGGCTCATCAAGTGCTTGATTGCTGCCACCTGTCTTGCATTCAGGCAATCAGGGCCGCTGCTCGCCGAAGGGCACGCAATCATTTCGGGTTGCCATTTGCAGGACGGCGGATCGGTGACGAGTCTTTCTTCGACACTAGCCTGCGCGCCGCAGTGCTCCAGCACGGACTTGTGCACGGCCTGAGCAGCAGCGCCGTTGAGCACCGAGCCGCCATGGCCATCAGTAACGGCTTGCGAAAACCACGCACCACCGATAACGTTACGTCCAGTGAAATCGTACACGGGCGCACTCGGCATCAAGCCGTCGAAGTCTTCGGGGAACCTTTGCGCTTCCATCAGAACGGCTCGGCCCCCGTTGGAGTTGCCAGCCATGTACGAATACTTGATTGCCTTTCGGTAATAGTTCGTAATGATAGTCTTGGCGACGAGAGTGATGACATGGGTGCTGCGCCACGCAAAATCCTCCTGCAATTCGGGAGCATTCGCCGCCCAAATGCCGTCGAATCCCAATGAGCTATCGTGTAGATCATGTCCCCCGTTTCCGGTGGCCGAGGCATAGCCCCGAGCGAGGGCAGGATTGCAGCGCCTGTCGTCGGCGGCTCCGCAGAAGCCGCCGCAGGCCGTAAAGAAAAACTTCTGATTCCAGTCGCCGGGCAACGGCAGCTTCAATTCAAACTTGTTCTGCGGCGCAACATAGCCGGTCACTTGGCAATACTGATGGATAGAGGTGGCAATGTGAGGGCCAGCAATCCCATATCCGCTGACAACGACGACCCAATGCTCAAGACCGCTTGCGGGCACGTCGACAAGGCGTGCGGAGGTAATGAGGGCTGGCCCTCCGGGAGTAGCTTCCAGGTTGAGCCTCGTCAGAGCGGCGCATTTCTCCGCGTCGGGCCCAGTTGGCGCACTGGGCGGGTTCTGCGCCGCTGCCAAAGTTGACGTAATCAGGCAGAACACGGTCGCCAGAGCCATTCGGCTCACTCGTGATGCGTGGTTGTCTCGCAGAGGACCAGACGCTTCCGCCGATTGCGCAAGCGAATTCTTCGAAAAATCAGTGTTCATCCCACGTCTCCTTTCCGATCCTTGGTTCTTAGTGCCTTTGTTTATCCCGTCACAAATGGCTAGCTGTGAGGCGTAGCTTTTATGTCATTGAAGTTTTTGAGTACCTCTAACGCCTTTTCTAACTGGGTGTCAACGCCCGTTTCATCTCCTGCTCACAGTTCGTGAACAGACTTCAGCATTTCGGATTGATAAGCAGGTTTGTTTACGAGGACTTTATGCCGGGCCATCTTTCGCGTCAAGTTCAGCTCAACATTATGCGTGGAGACCTAGCAGCGCCTCGGGATCGTGCCTGGGTCAGGGCGACTCGGAAAGTACCTCCACCAAAGCAGGCACGGAGTACACGTACGTAGTGAAGTCATACTGGTCGAATCTTGATCCCAAGGAGGTTCGACCATGTTCGATCAGATCTTTGAACGCTCAGATGCCCTTCGGCGCCAGCTTGCTGGCCCTCTCCGAGAAGCGCGGTTGACTTATCTCGGCCACCGCGCCGAACAGGGGGCACCACGAAGTTCGCTGCGGAAACTTGCTCAGTATTTGCTGGTCGTCACCGAACGCCTTAATCTGCAACCCGAGGGAACAGTCACTACCACGCAGATTGAACGGGCAGCAGATCAATGGGCGCGTCGTCATGGCCAGCACCACAAGATCAAAGATGGTTTCTCACGCAAGAGCAAATCTTGCTTCGTTTGCGTCGCTACCAATTGGCTCCGCTTCTTGCGCCGTCTGCAGGCCTGCCGGCCGCAACGTTTCGCTCAACTTCTGGCCAATTTTGCGAGGTATTTAGACCAAGAGAAGGGCCTTGCGTCCAGAACCATCATAACCCGCTGTTGGGTTGTCGAGGACTTTCTCGGCCGGACCCTTCACTCGAAGCGGGCTCTTCATGAGATCACGATCAGACAAATTGATGAAGTCTTAGCTCGCAAAGGAACCGATGGCGGATACTCACGTCGCGGAATTCAAAGCTATGCTTCGGGCTTGAGAACCTTCTTCCGCTACGCAGAACAACAGAATCTGTGCCGGCGCGGCTTGGCCGACGCCATAAAAGCACCGCGCATCTACCGAAATGAGGCACTCCCTGCCTCACCATCCTGGGAAGACGTGCAACGGCTCCTGGCAAACACCGAAGGTGATCGCCCAACCTCGATTCGTGACCGCGCGATTCTCATGCTGCTGGCTGTTTACGGATTGCGTTCAGGTGAGGTCCGCTCGCTGCGCCTTGAAGACATCGACTGGGAAAACGACCGTCTGCACTTGTGGCGCAGCAAGACTCGCTGCACCCAGACCTTCCCGCTGTGCACTACTGTCGCCGTCTCCATCTTGCGTTATCTAAGAGAAGTACGACCGCGCACAGGATTTCGCGAGATCTTTTTGACGTTGTGCAGCCCCTTCCGCCCTCTTACCAGCAGCGCTGTCTTTGAAATTGTCAGGCATAACTGGCAATTCTTGGGGCCTGCCGTTCGCCCACGAGGACCTCACGCCCTTCGCCATGCCTGTGCCACGCGTCTTATCGATTGCGGCCTGACCATGAAAGAGATCGGCGATCTGCTCGGGCATCGCAAAGTGGATAGTACGCGCATTTACACCAAGGTTGATCTTCCGCACCTACGCCAGGTTGCCGATGTCGAATTGGGGGACTCCGATGAAACTGCACACTGTCGTCACCCGATATGTTGCTTTCCGCAAGTCTCTCGGGGAACGCTTCCACACCAATGAAAAGATACTCGAATCATTCTGCCGTGCTTTAGGTAACCCGATTGACGTGGACGACGTTCGTTCAGACCAAGTTGACGCCTTCCTGGCCGCCACCGGAGCTCTCACTCGTTCCTGGCATGTGAAATACAGTGCTCTGCTCGGTTTCTACCGCTATGCCTTGACTCGGGGCTATGCGAAGGACTCTCCCATGCCCGTCGCTACTCCCAAGCGGCCACAACCATTCGTACCTTACGTTTACTCCCGGGAAGAGCTGAGATGCCTACTGCAAGGCGCACTCACATATCAAAAAAATCGCGGTCGCCCGGAGCCTTTTGTGATGCAAACCCTATTGTTATTTCTCTATGGGACTGGTCTGCGTGTGCGAGAGTCGCTCGCTCTGACTCAAGCCGACGTCGACCTCGCCGCAGGAGTGGCGAAGGTTCGCGAATCGAAGTTTTTCAAGTCCCGCCTCGTGCCGTTGGGGCCTCAACTGCTGAGGGCCTTGGCCACCTATGCTACCCAACGCAAGGTTGCTGGCCATTCAGAAGACGGCGGCGCCCCTTTCTTCATCGCCAGAAACGGAGGGCCTATTAATATGTCCACCCTCCAGGGAAACTTCCGTCGGATCCGAAAGCATGTCGGCATCCATCGCATTGATGGCGCTTGCTACCAACCTCGGATTCATGATCTGCGCCATACTTTCGCGGTTCACCGTCTTGTCGCATGGTACAGAGAGGGCGCTGAGGTGCAGCGCTTGCTGCCGCATTTGTCCGTTTACCTGGGCCATGCATATCTGGCAGCCACTTCGGTCTATCTGTCGATAACACCGGAGCTCTTGGCGGAAGCCAGCAAGCGCTTCGAGCAGCACGCTCTGAGGGGGGCCGTCCATGACTGACCTAGCTCTCCTCGGTTCTTGGGTAAGACGATTCCTTCTGGAATACCTCATCAGCGTGCGTAACTTGAGTCTCAACACGCAGCGGAGCTACCGAGATACCCTTGGTCTCCTCATTCGGGCTGTCGCCGACCAAGCTCACAAAGCCGCCGACCAACTTACTGTGAATGAAATTTCTGCGCCGCGAGTCCGTCAGTTCTTGCTCGACCTGGAACAGAGCCGGCATTGTGGTGTGAGGACACGTAATCAACGGCTGGCTGCCATCCGCGCCTTGGCGCACTTCATCGGTCTGTACAGTCCAGAACATCTGTAATGGTCCAGCCAAATCCGGACGATTCCATTCAAAAAAACCTCTTGCTCGCCTTTGACCTACCTTGACGAGTCAGAAATGGAAGCCTTGCTCACTGCCCCCGACCGCACAACAGCGCAGGGGCAACGGGACTATGCCCTTCTTTTGTTTCTGTACAACACTGGTGCCCGTGCCAATGAAGCTGCACAAACCACGATTGGAGACATGCAGTTTGCAGTTGAACCTCGTACGGGGCTCTCCTCCGTCTCGATTCGGGGTAAAGGGAACAAACTCCGTCGTTGCCCCTTGTGGTCCAAAACTGTCGCCGTGCTCCTTCCGCTCATCGATGCTCGCCCCGTAACGGACTTCGTCTTTCTCAATCGCTGGGGTCGACCGATAACGCGCTTTGGAGTTCATGGCTTGGTCAAGCGCAATGCCGCAAGGGTGTCGGCTCGACTGCCGGCGGTGCGAGCAAAGCGTGTGAGCCCCCACACAATTCGCCACACCACCGCCACCCACTTGCTGCACGCCGGCGTGGACATCAATACAATCCGTGCGTGGCTGGGCCACGTTTCATTGAACACGACCAACATCTATGCAGAGATTGATCTAGAAACGAAGGCCCAGGCCTTGGCACTCTGCGAGGTGAAACATGGCAAACGTGGGAAACCATGGCATCACGACAAGGGACTGATGGCGTTTCTCCGAGCCCTTTAGTGGATAGAGTTATGTGGCATTCGGTCGCACTTCAACTCGCCTTCTGTGCTGGGTTCGAAGTCGAGTTCGACATAATTGGTGCCGCCACATAATCAAGGAAATAGCCTTCGCCGAGTGGAAACCCTGACGGCGTCAAAACCGCTAAAGATACGCCGCATTTGGCTGGCGATTCCGAGCCACGACAACCATCTTGAAACCGTGGATCTCCACGGGAGCCGAATCGATCGGCTCACTTCGGAGGAAACGACTTTAGTTGCGCAGGTTAAGCACTCGGACTGGCCCCTCCAATTCTCCGCGTACGCAACTGGCGACGATGCGCTAGGCAAAGGCGATCGTGGACCTATTCCGCTTCACTTGATCCTTGAATCAAAGAACATCTCCCTAACGCCGGGAATTCCGGAGAGTTGGGAAATCATATTGTCAGCGCGGTAAGCGATGCTTTCAAGGGCCACACTCTGCGGGCCACAGCTTATCCACGATGGAGACTTTCACTGCTCTGGGAAAACCGGAGCGAGCAGGTGGTTGGTCGCGCCGGGGGCATCACGCAACTTCACATAAAGGAGCGAGCCGTTCGGGCGCGGGACCGAGATCGACGTGCCGGCAAAGCCTTCGGACACCACCACCGGCGAGGTAAACTTTTCGTCGGACGAGAGCGAATCGATCAGAAAGAGATCGGAGCCTTCGAGACGGCAGGGCTGGCTAACATTTTCCGGGCAAACGATCCGAGTGATTTTTGGCAGGCGGACCAGACGCGCGAGAGGCTGCCAATCCCCCGTGCCGCCTTTGCCGTCGAGAGCGCGAAAGCGAAGTTCACCGAAGACCGAGGGGCCGAAGCACTTGGCGGGGTTGAGCTCGGCGCGAGCCGTAGTGTCATCCTGCAGAATCAGCCCGCCATCCGAGAAGCCTAGTTGTACGCTGGCGCTATCGTCGTCTGTTGCTATTTCGAGCTTCATCGAACGGTTGAATTTCGTGGCGGTTTTAACGAAGAAAGTTAGAGTGCCGTTGATCGGCAGGTCGTTGGAGTCGCCAAGCCGCAGAAATGCAAGAGGATCGCCCGATGGGGCGGGAAGCACGTCTTTGTCAAGCAAGGTGACCCGCGGCCGAGGAGGTTCGATCTCACCCTTCAAATCGAGAGTTCGGCCGTCGCGCAGCAACACTTTGGCCGTCTGCACACTCCCGGGTTTCAGGGCTGAAGCATCGCCTTGCGCCTTGAGAGTTAACTCCTTGCCCGAGTCTGCTGCTTCGCCCGGCACAAAGCGAATGCGCTCTAGTGTGAGCGATGAAAGCTGCTCGAGATGACTGCCTGTGACATTCAGGGAAGTGTCGCCAGAGTGATAGTTGAAGCCTTCGAGCTTGAGGTCATTTGAGTAGGCGCGCAGATGAATGGTTTCGGCTTTTGGAAAGCCGAACTGCTTAATCTCGAGCGCTACATCGCCTGGCTTTACGCTCTCAAGCGGAAGTTGCAGCTCTATCTCCCCAGGCTTGTCCGCCTTCCACGTAAGAGACTTGGCGGGGTCAGCCGCTAACGTAATCTTTTCGCTACATCCGGCTTCTCTTGACAGCAGATGTACAGTGTCAGCCTTGCCGGCGATTAACTGCACCGCGTCTTCTGGCCGCAATTTCCAGTTGCCGGGCTCCGAGGCGCTCAACAGTTGAAAAATGGGCCCTTCAAGGCTGTCGAAGCCCCACAACCCCGTGAGCCTCGCCTTACCTTCGAACCCGAGTGGAAAACTCTTTGCCCCGTTAAGCACCAGACCGCCTCGCCGCGCGTCGCCACTGACAGGCAGTTCTATCGCCTTGCCTGCGGCGTCCTTTATCTGCAACTTCAAATTCCGACCAAAACCGGTCGAAAAAAGAAGCGGAGCGCCCTCGACTTGGAGGACAAACGCGGAATCTTGCAAGCAGTGAATTTTATCGGCTTCGGGAACAATCAGTTCCGGAAGGTGTGCAGCGCCAATGGGCGGCAGCCCGATGACGATGACCGACTTGGGATCATGAAACGAAGGCGGGTTATTTAGCTTCAAGCCCACGCGTTCCCCATCGAGCACGGAAATCGCCGGAATGTACTGATACTTGGCTGTATGTAAGTTGCCAAAGATCCTTACCATGTCCACTACCGCGCCGACATAGGGGCTGTAGGCGCCTCCGCCGGCCATCCTCGTCGAGCTTATCTGGCCTATGAGGTCTGTGTTCGCCCCTGAGGTAAGTTCGGCGACCATGGATTGCGTGCTGCCGTCGTCGAGCAACAGGTTGTTGGAGTTTTGCGTCAAGCACTCCGCCTGCTGGTCTTGCGGCTTTTCAAAGCAGTCCTCGGCGAGCTTGATTTTCAGGCTCTTCGCCAATAGTGGAGCCTCTTTGTGCAAATCGTTGGGATTGTTCGCGGCGATCTTCTGGACTCCTGCTAGATACTTATCCAGACGCGACCGCTGCAGGCTCGCTTGCTGCAAATCTTGCACGGCTCGCACAAAAGTTCCTGGTCTGCCGCGCACCGCATTCCGGAGTGTCGTAAAGTCTCCGCCGGTCACGGGCGCCAGCATCAGCAGTGCTTGCTCGGCTCCCCGCGGAACCGCGAGCGTCAAGCCCTTGCCACGGACTGGATCGCTCCACGTCTCGGCCTTCGTAAACCACTCCGCTGGCGGTGGATTCGTTGCCCCGCGCAGGAAGCTCACGATCAGCAAATAATGCACGGTTTGGCCGGCCGGAAAGGCCGGTTGAATCCACAACTTGTCGCCGTACAGAAGATTGGGAACCTGTGCGATGTCTAGAGTCTGTTTGCCGCGCGTCACCCGCACGAGCAGAGCGGGGCCGTCCAGATCGAAGTTCGCCTCGTCGGCGAAGAGAAAAAGGGGGCAAAAAAACAGAGCCGCCAATGCAGCCATGGAATAATAAGGTCGCTTAGTCATAGTCCATATTGTAGGCGTTGCGCCCACTTAAGAAGAAGACGCTTTCCGTATATGAAATAGTTGTCTCTCAAAGATGGACCCACCCCCTATTGTTCGAGTCGAGCGCGTGCCTCAAATCTGGCACCGGTTCGCACTTGCGTCCTAAGCATCAGGGAGGAATCTGTATTCAGCTTGCCTGCCCTCAAGCGAAAAAGACATTTGCAAGGCGAATTCAGTGGAATTGGAGTCAAAATCCAGCGCTATGGAGCGGGCGATGGGAATCGAACCCACGTCCGAAGCTTGGGAAGCATCAGTTCTGCCACTGAACTACGCCCGCTCGTCGTTTCTGATTGTATTTCAGTGATTGGCCATCTGTACAGCGATCTGAATGATTCTGCTCTAGGCTCAGAGAGTAGAGCGGCTCGATCCCACCACCAGGCAAATCGGCGAAATTCGGCTGGTCAGAACGCGGGCCTTGGGCGCATACCATCCGACAACAACAGGTTCATTCACTACTTTGACTTCTCTGTGTTTTCAGATCTGCTTCTCGCCCAAAGCTTACCCCAATAGCATGAAAACATCGGATTCTGGCACACTCTTGGCAAAGATGACGCGCCTGCATTTTGTAAACCCCATCGACTGCCAACTTCGCGATCTGACATCGAGGCCGTGTTGTTCTAGAGTCCTCGCTTTCAGGGTAGGTTAAAACTACTCTTGATCTGGTTGTGATCGACTTGCTGCCACACGATGAGCTTCTACCCAAACACCTCGCACATATTCAACCCTCTCTGGGTCACGCGTCGGAGTGGGACCGAGGGGCTGAAACGAAAACGCGCGAGTCATTTTAGTGTCCGAGACCAGCCGCGCGACGGCGTGGTAATTCGACAATTCCATTAGGTCCAATGCACTAAGCTGCGGGGCTAGATACGGTTCGACAAAACACGCATCACGCGGTCCGAGGCGAAATAGGACAAGTGAGCCTACATTTCCCAAAATCGTGTCCCGAGTTCGGTCCGGGAGCTGCGCCACGCTCTGATTTGCGAGGTTAAGTACGAGACCGAATTTTCTTCCCTCAGAGGCCATCTCGACCAAGGTTTCTGTTGTAAAGTTTTGGAATTCGTCTGCATAAAAGTAGAAATTCGCGCGCTCCTCATTGGGCTTTTTGATTCTTTTCATGGCAGCATTCAGAAGGCGGGTGGAAAGAATCATTCCCAACAGGCGGGCATTCAGCCCGCCGATCAGCCCCTTGGCAAGATTGGCGATGAGGATTTTGCCTTCGAGAACACTGTCGAAGTCAATCGTAGACGTGCGCGCATCGAGAATGGGGGCAAGAAATGCATTCTTGATGAATCTGTCAAACTTGCTTGTCACGTATGGAGCCATGTTTGACAAAGAAGCCTCGCCGGAAGCGCGCCCCGCAAGTTCCTTCCAAAAGCGGACTAATATCGGATCGGTGCACCTCTCCAATAGCTCGTCCCGAAACTCGCGGTCCACAAAAACCTTCTCTACATCTTGAAGATTGGCCTCGTATGAAGGATCAGAGAGCAACAGCATTACGGCCGCGCGAGCGTAGCTTTCGAACATCGGGCCACCTGTAGCTCTGAGGTCGTACAAGTTGTCGAAAATTCGCAGCAATTCATCTACTAAGAAACTTCTCTCGGCAGGGTTATTTCGATCCCACTGAAGCAGGTTGACTCCAACAGGACACTCCAAGTTCGCCGGTTCAAACAATACAAGGTCTTTGACTCGCTCATCAGGCAGCGCAGACAGCACCGCTTCTGCCAGATCCCCGTGAGGATCAATGAGGCCGACTCCGTGACCAGAGTCGATGTCTTGGAGAATCAGATTCAGCAGGAGAGAGCTCTTTCCTGTCCCAGTTTGGCCAAATAGCCACAGATGCTGGTCCCGATTCTTCTCTGACAATCGTACCATGACCCGGTTATCACCGACCTCTTTCACTCCCAGCACAACTCCACTGCGCGCCAAGTCGGAAGGCACAAAAACGTGCTTACTTTCGAGCAGAGGAACGCCGAGCGACCGGTGGCTTGCAGTTGGTACTGGCAGCGGCATCATTGTGGCGGTCTCGTCAAGCGACAGACAATTCACGAGGAAATCTTCAGGAGACTCCGCCTCTGCGCTACCCGCCAAGAGAGCACATGCCCGAGGGAAATCGGGTTCGCGCACAAGGAAGTGTGAGGGTTGCAGTCCCAATATTTCACGGCCCAATACGTGCCCGAGTGCTGGCGACGAGTCCGTAGCGCAAGAGCCCATGATGCTTACATTGAAATTCACCGCGAGCCGTTGCTGAAGCGCAAGAATGTGCTCTACGGTTTCATATGTACTCCCCGCCTCCGTGTTCTGGGAACCCCCGTCCAACGCGGTAGGCTTTGAACGCAATTGCCACCCTTTCTGCAATGCTTCTGCTAGAGCACCCAGGTACTCTGATTCAGAGTTCGTCAATCGACGCGGCTGTAGGTTTACGACAAAGAAACAATCTCCGGCAGACCGCATGAACCGAAACAGCGATTCCAGCCCATAGGAAGGGGACATCACAAGAGGATAAGCAATCCCAATTCTGTGCACCTGACGATCCGAATCAATTCCGAACGTGTTTCTGGGCGGCTCAAGTTCGAGTGAACTGCTACCGCGAACGACCTCATATACGGAACCATTCAAGTGAACCCCGGACGGTCCCGACAGAGCCCCAAGATCATCTTGCGATATCACTGGCGAAAACAGATAGGGCTCCACGCGGGCTCCCACAACAGAAGAGAGATCGCGACAAAGCCCCTCCGCCGCATGGATAGCGGCATAGGCATCGTCTCCCCAACCAAAGCCACTTAGCCAGAATCTAAGATCTCGATTTTCTTTTCGATAGACAGCCTTGAGTTGGAGCGAGCAATCCAAGGAACGCGATAGAGACGCGGTAAGAATATCTCTGCGAAACGTGAGGTGGCTCTGACGGGCAGGCGAAACGATGCCTTTCAATTCAAATGCGAAAGAGGATCGATACTTATCAAGCTTCTGATCGGTGCAGAATGCTGGCTCCTTCACCCCCCTTTGTTCGCACAAGCCCAGGTCAAGCTCGCCTCCCTCTTGAACGCGTGCGGTACTGCAAGATGGAATACCGGCCTCGCTGCTTTCAGCGTTTACTGTCAGGCCTTCGAGATTGCGTTCTTCGCGCATTTTCTTACTTTCTACCTATCCCCTCGATTCGAAGCGTGGCCATGTCCTCGCGTACCGTTCGTATGGCCTCTCTGTAGCGGTATGACTTTTCGGACGTTCTCCGGTTTTATTCGGCGCGCCAGACGTATTTCGCCATACCCAGGCCTTCCTCCCAGTGCTTTGTTCATTTGTACAGCCGTCCTCTTTGGCAAGAGCACCTTCTCGCGAACTGTTGGCCGAACGGGTAAACCGAAGCGCCTCTGCGCAAGGGACGCGCTGGGCCGTCCGGGACCGGAATGAGAGGTCAAGTGAGAGCCCGCAGCGATTCCTGCGCGAGATTCCACGCGCGCTTGAGCTCTTGTCGTATAGCGGAACACGGAGCGGTTCGTTGCCAACTTTTCCACGCTGGTCGCGCGATCACGAACCAAGTCTCGTCGAAAAATGCTGAACCAAGACCGCCCCGCAGATTTGGCCAAGTTACGCTCTGCCCCGCGAGCCAATGCTTTGCCCAACTGCCCTTGGGCAGCTCCTGGATTCACAAATGTCCCGAGGAGCAATACAAAGGCGAGTGTTACGCGTGGGTGGGACATATTATCGATGACTCCTTTCAGTAAGGTTTGGCCAGCCGGGTAAGCAGCCTGAACGGCAACAATAGAGCTTTGAAAATACTCCTCACAACGTCGGCGGCAAGGATTCCCACCATGTAACCACTGGCGCGTTCGCCCAGTAAAAGGTCCGAAGTCGCACGCAGCACGCTTATCACAAAGACGACAAGCAGTAAGGGAGAAACCCACCAAGGGAACAGTTCCAAAAACACGCCAGCGAAGGGAGCAAACACTAGATACGTTAGGAGGGCGCCAATGATACTAATTGCCTTTCCGCGCGAAAGCACCCCAACGATAAGCAACAACGCCATACAGACGATCAACAGTGGTATCGCCGAGTCCGGCAGGAGCAGCCAAAGTAAGCGCATCGTTAGTCCTCCGTGGACCGTTCGAGGAAAGATTGAGCCGAACCCGGCCCGTCCGTCGCAACGGTGACTCGCGCGCCTTGCTGCGACAGGAACGTTAACCAGAAAGTTGTGATCGCTTGTCGTCTTCGGCGACTAAGTTGAGCTAGGTCTCGGCTCTCTAGGTAACCGAGATAAACGGACACGCCATGCAGATGACAGGTCGTTTGCTGAGCCAGATCAGTTGCGAGCGTCTTTGCTTTTTCCGACGATTCCAAACGGGGATCCGTCTTGAAGTTGAATTGCGTATCGTCTTGAATAAAGTCACTTAGAACCAAGACCAGGACTCGATTCCCCGCGCGGAGAGAGCGCACTTTTTCCGATACGACTTGGAACGTACCGAGGAGGTCCGTGTATGCGCCCTGTTTGGCTTGAAATTGTGTCCGTAGATTCTCAACGTCCTGAGTCGCTTTGGCACGCATATCGTCCAAATCTTGGTCGAGGGATTCCCTGTGGTGAATATCTGGCGCGGCTTCGAAAAGAGAGTGACCCGAAACGTCGTTTCCCGCGTCGGCGGTTACCGGCAGAACAAACAGAGAATCCCCACGGCGCAAAGCCTGCACTGAGGAATTCAAGACTTCCCACATTGTGGCGGAGGCTTCCGGCGTGATGCTCGAACTCACATCGGGCACGAGGATCTCGTCCGTTTCCTTGTGATGGGCGCAGCCCGCTAGAACCGCGACAAAGGCTACGCACAAGGTGAGGAATATGCAGGTTTTCATTACACCCCTCCATTCGCGCTCTGAACGAGTTCTCGACGCTGAGACTCCGAGAGAGATGATCGCCGTTCCGGCTCATCGAGAGTTATTGTGCTCAATCGAACTTCTTGACGTGCTCCATTGTCTTTGAACCGAGTGTTGGCATTTCTTAGGAACTGTTCGGGTGTTGGGTGTTCCCATCGGTGATAGAAGTGCGCCGCAGCCGCCAGTCCCGTCGCGATTCCGCCGACACCGCCACCAACAACTGCGCCTGTAAGGCCCAACAAGGAGAGGATGAGTCCAACCGACAACACACCGAGCGCGACGGCCGTGCTTTTTACCCAGACTGGCCAGACCGGGCCCTTTTTCGCACCGTTTTCATCGCCAAGTTGCCAGTAGTGTTTGTATTGAGCTTGCCACTCTTCGCTTTCGTGCCAAATGACTTCCACATCGGCAGCAAGTTTCTTCTTGGCGGATTCAGTTTGTTTCGTAACTAAGTCCAGCTCGGTCTTCAATCGTTGCGCAACCTTGCGTGCTTCGCGAAATTCCCACCATTGTTCGGCATGGTGAAATGCGCAGTGAATGGCGAATGCGGAAGCAACTGGAAAGACGATCGTTAACAGTGAAGTTACAAGAGAAGTCAGCGAGGAAGACTGGGCAAGGAATGGGGCAAGAGCACTTCTACCGTGAATCGCCGCAAACGCCAGAGCTTGGGCTCGCCAAATCCCCAAGACCACAAGAGCAAGCAAGGGCAAGCCCGCGCTGTAGCGCAAGAGTCGGCCTAACGGGATCGGCTTTCTGCTAGCCTCCAACGCTAGGTGCATCCATGTAGCACACCCAAGCGTGAGGGCGAGTGCAGCGACGAATTGGAATGTGGGGTCTTTAACAGAGAGCATGTCGAAGGTCGGTGCCAGGATGCTTGCCTCGGCAGCGGCTATGGCCACACCCACTATGCCGATAATCAGTGGAACGAAAACTCGTGGCGCATCGTCCTTATGAAGCTCGCGCAACTGAACCCACTGCTCCTCAGCCTGAGGCTGAAGATGCAACAGAGTCGCCTGCGTAGCTTCGAGCAATCCGATTTCGGCCGAGCGCTCCGCCTCCAGTTGCTTCGCGTCTTGAGCATGGTCTGCCTCGATCTGCGCGAGCCCTTCATCACACTCCACGCCATTGGCCCCAGCGTAGAACGCGAGTGTCGCGAGGTCTACAACCTTGGTCCGACGTTCCGTGCTCTTATTCTTCATTTCATTCCTCCTGTGTCGGAACTTTCTCCTGGAAACTAAGTTACGGAAGGCGTAATTCGCTTGGGACCCGAGCGGGTTCAGCCGGAGAACCAGCCAAACCCGCCCTGAGCCGCATTCTAAAGACCGACCATTGCGTCTGCTTTCTCGCGGTACAGTTCAAAGAGTCACTCGACCGATCACCCTAGATCTCGTTGAGCAGGCTTAGTTCCACACTGATAAGTGCTGACGCAATGCAGCCTATCGTGCAGTGGATCTACGGACTGCGTTTTTGTCGATATCGTCTCGCATGTTCGCAATTCTCGCGTGTATTCGTGATTCGGTAGCTGCGACCATCTACAGAGCTTGCGAATGCCACCAAGAACTCATTGGATAGGCATTCCTTCGTGAATTCGGCTTCTAGTTCATAGGCTTTTTGCCCACAAGCGGCGAGTTGTTCGTCAGCGTAGCGAAGTAATTCCGAGTTCAGCGGTCTTGTATTTCCATTTGCATCCCTCAGATCACTGATATTTTGCTTTGCCTCACGGGCCCAACTCTCGACGCGCCTCAGCCATTCATCAGAAAAGCGCGCTGGATCCGTCAGCGCCAACTCCGATAGAAACTCGGCTCGCTTCATCTGTCGACGACGGCTAGCTTTGCCCATGGCACGATCCTCCATTAGGAATGCGCGGGAAATGTGATCGACGATTGGTGCCTCGACCGTCAAATCGCCTTAGTAGATCTGACTCGGAACAGGTTCCGTATCTCGAGATTCAAGAGTTGATATTCCGAAGAAAAGCAGAAGGAAGTGATTCAGGGGGCCTGCCTATTCGGGGGCGAGATCGCCGCCTTTTCGGCTTGCGGGACTGACTTAAGCACGTGGCATACCAAAGAAGATCACACGCGCGGTCGACACGATTGTGCGAAAAGAATCTACATCATGAAAAGACAAAAAGGCTTTCTTTTCATGCCCGAGCGGAGTCTTATGCGGATCAGCGCAACCTGCGACGCGTAACCCAAACAGAAAAGGAACCGTGCACTGGATTTGAGCCCGGAGACTGATCGCGACACGTAGGTAGCAATTCTGTAACCGCATCTAGCAAGACGGGCTCGCGTAATTGCGATGACCGCGGACGGAGAAATACTCGGAGTCTTCTTGACTCGGGAGGGCGATTGAAGACATCCATGTGATCTGTTGAGCCTAGCGCGCCGCCGGCTTCACGGTGGAAGCCAATGACTCAAGAAAACTTGTTCGCATTCCCGTCAAGTCAATGACCGAACCCATTCCACCCGGTCTAGGGGATGTTCTGGACGACGAATTCGAACGAAGCGAACGCTCTCTCCCTGATTCGGTTGAGTCGCACTTCGCCAATCTCCCCAAGAGAATTTACAATCCTTTCCTTGTGCGCGTATGTGGCCGTATCGATCGGCAACGCTGTAAAATTTGACAACACCTGTCTCGCCTTCGAGTTCCGATTGTGCGACGATGCGTTGTAGTCCGAACTGGTCCGATGTGATGATGAAGTCCGCCCCCGAAAACCCCTGAAGTAGTGCGTTGCGCAGGCGCTTGATCACGATCCACATGGTAGATGTCTTCGGGATGGCAGCATTGAAGTCGAAGTTCTGGAGTTCGAGCAAACCCGCGCTCAGTTCACCGCGAGAGATCGCTCGCGCGCAGTTCGTAATTGCGACAAAACGGTCGTCGAGAACGTTGTACATGCCCCTCTGGAATAGTCCGCTCCACTCAGTCTGCAATTGGGAGCCGCGTTTGTGAGCGGTTCGCGCAATAATGTCGGCGACGTAGTGCTGATGCCTCGTATTCACCCATTTTGGAGACTTTCGCCACTGGCCTTCTTTTCTCGGGTAGTAAAGAACAACTCCACGGATATGTTCGTTTTTGACAATCAACTTGTCTTCGCGGCGCTTTGAGATCTCCGAAAGAATCGAAACGATAAACGGCTCATCCATTGTCTGCACATATGGCTCTGTCGCTCTCAAGTCTCCGTCGAAGCCGTATCGATCCATCAGGCGCGCAAGTAGTGCCACCCCCCCCACAAACTCTCTCGCTTTGCGAACTCGAGTCGCGACAAAGATAGACAGAGTCGCGGTATTGTTCGTTACGACCTCCGGCAAGAGATCGAAAAGAACAGCTTCCAGTAGGTAGGACACCATCCGCCTATAGCGGTTATCAGCTTCGGTCACTTCTTCTATCTCATCCTCCGGCTGCGCCGAGCCGTCATCACGATGCTCAAGACACACACCAATGACCGAATTCTGTGGCGCAATCTCGAGGAATTTATTGATAATTGCGTTCCCAGATCGAAGCTGAGCACCTTCCGGGAGTTCTTCTAGGTTTGTTCCCGGCTTCGCCAGGAAGGGGTCGCCGATACTATTTGGCCACCAGCGAAGAGGTGGATCTTGTGCTTCCATTATCTTGTGTAGCGCGTCCGCCCCAAGCGCTTCGGTATACTCAACCAATAGTCCACCAATTGTAAAAGGACCTGGACTACTGGATCTTGTATCCGGGTCTCCTTCGACTATGGAAGAACCGCTTTCGTCGATATACAACTCGTAATGGACAACCGCTCGATGCGAACGGCGATTGATGGAGTGCCGGTCTGCCTGCTTCGCTGCTCCTAGCACCTTGCCGCATAGGTCGCGGGCCTTGCACAGAGCGAGGGAGCGTTCGATGGCGTTGTGGAAATCCCCTTGCGTCTTCGCGACAAGATCGCACGAGTTGTAGCCGTGGATGGCAAGCTTCGTGAAATCGACTATTACGTTTCGATAATTCTGCAGGCAGGCCACGATCCTCCGCTGGGTGGTCGAAGAGAAGATCACGATCGGCAAGGACAAATCGCTCAGCGCGAGTACCCTTGGGAGCAGTGTCAGTACTTCAAGATAGATAGAATCGGATCGATCGGAGCTACCACCTTCAGCTGCAACTTTCAACCAAGCGTCCAGCCGGTCGAGTTCCTCATGGCTGAACCCTGGCCACGGCATGTCCGAAGTGTTACAGAATCGTGTCCTTGCAATGGCAGCAATTTTACGGAAGAAGTTCGCCTCCTCCGGGACCGGCTTGCCCGCATATAGCCGCAGATCGAGAAGAAGCACTTGATGATCAGCACCGCTTCCAAAACGAAGATTGAAGCGCCGGTCATGGGCCCCGAGCTTTTTCAGTTCACTTACGATGAATTCAGCGCTCTCGGAGGCAGAAACAGTGAGCGCCCCGTCACATCCCTCCCCTATGGTTGTCCGGTTAAGTTTCTCTGTCGGGGATACTAATGTTGCGCCCAACATTTTGCAGACAACCTGTCCCCAACCGTTGCGAAACTGATCGTCAACGAGAATGAATTCAATGGAGCCGTTGTCTCTTATCCATTGGGACGGGCTTGCCATGTTGAGCGTGGCTTCCTGGTTCGGGCCGTCAGCCTCCGTGCTCCTCGGCCGGACGAGCCCGCACACCTTCAGGGTCGTTTCCAATGCGGCAAGGTGATCGGCCGCGGTAGTATCTTGTGAGGCACTCAGTTCTGCAAAAGCAGTCGGCTGATGACCCAAGAGGATAATGGGCCCAATCAAATTCGAGATGGCGTGTCGGTCATCAGGTTTAGAAGGATCGGTCAACATGAACCGCAATGTTTTTCGAAGTTCTTGGAGCGCCACGTCTCCGTTTGACTGCGTTCCCGATCCGCTATCGGGCGTGCTTATGACCGAGCACAAGGCTTCTAAATTGTCTACTAGAAGCGCGGACCAGGGCACAAACTTCAACCACGGGATATTCTCTTCGCGGAAAATCGCGGTCTGACTCCTTAATGGAACATCGCCGTGCACGGCTGGTGCGAGATCAACGATGGTTACCCGAACTGGTTGCCGGACTCGAATGCAGGATGCAGCGCAGACAGCCCATGCTAGGGGTGAGACAAGAGGACCAGTCTCGACCGGGTGGCAATTCCCTGTTGGGGTGCGTAACCAGAGAATGATTTGTAGGCCTGTCATATGGCCAAGACCATTAAGCAGCGCCCACAGCTGGTTGAAATCCTGCTCATAACTCCACACCGTCGCCTGGTCTCCTACGATGTGCTGGAGAACGTATTTCAGCGGACTACTCACTGGAGGTCGCCTTGGTCACGAATAATCGGCCGCGTCATTGGTTATTTCGGGCGGAGCCTGTGGGCGGCTCTTCAAGTATCCGGACTATGGAGGTTTTGGCTTCGTTCCAGGTGATCTCACCGGTGGAATAACGATACAAGCTCGACAGAACTGCGTCCGACTTGACCACACGAGCGAGGTCGTTGTACTTGGCGAGCGTCCTCCAACGAGCAGTCTGGCGCTCGTTGGGTGCAAACCAGACCCCCAGGATTTCCTTCACCTCTCGCTTAACGTCGGTAGGTTCGTATTGAACCCCAGTCGCGTGTTTGAGAATATCCGCCAAGCTGCCCAATCCCGTTGGACGACGGGTCTCGACCACAGACGTGCGAATGCGTTCCGCCAGGCCCCAGAGACTCTGTACCTCGAAATCAACAAAACGTTCCGGCGCGGCGTCATTGTTTTGCCCCTTTTTGATGTGCTTTGCGTACTCGCCGCCGCTGTCAATTGGAGGATGAATGCCTAGCTGTCTCGCCCGATGAGGATCTGCGAGTATTCCATTTAAGTGATGTACATGTAGTTCATCAAAATCGGGACCAAGTCGTGCCGTCGCCGTTTCGGCAGCAATTTTCAGCTCCGCAATGTTACCTTCGCTCCAGTTGTGGGCTTCTAGTCGCTCTTTGGCCCCTCTAGAGAGAAGAATGTTTCGCCCAACTGAAACTTGTGTAAAGAAAAGGAACAGCGGGACTATATCCTCTTGACGCTCTCTGAGCGGAGGGATTTCGAAGCGGTTGCCCAATCGACTGTAAATGTCGTTTCTGAAACTGAGTCGCTCGCGCCATTCTGGATCGCTAATCGGTTGATTTGTGGCGGCAATTAGGTTGCAGTCCACCAAAATACGGTCTTCCTCTGAGGAGTAAGTGCCAATCAGATTCAAGTCTTTCGCTGCGGATTTTGGATAAAGGCCAAGACGCCGGATGCGACGCAATCCATCCGCATTATGGCGTGTACGATATTCTAAGAGCTCTGTTTGACTCTGAGGGCTAAGCTCTGCGATTTCGTCTATGAAGAGAGTTCCTCCATGTGCTTGCTCTGCCACCCCGGCAGCGTTCTGTTCCGCTCCGTTGAAAGCTCCCTTCCAATGCCCGAACAGCTGGTCGTAGTGAAGCTCCGCATTTACACCCCTGGCAAACCAGGACCTCAACGGTCCCTCACGTCTACTGGAAACAATATGCGAATACTTTGCCAACTCTGACTTGCCTGTACCGGTCTCGCCTAGCAACAACAGTTCCGTTGAGCCTTTCGCCAAAACGCGGCGCATTTCGCGAAGCGTGAGCAGAAAGCTCAGTGAAGTGCCGATCAGATTTAGCGTTGAGTCTGGCAGCACTCCGTTTCGGAATAGCTGAGCAGAAAGTGTGTCAGCCGTCAGATCTGATTTTGGAAGAAAACCATCGGCCATGTATTCGTTGGCGACCTCACGGGCATTTTCTTCGGTGGTTAGCATGACAATTGGTAAGACTCGTCCAAAGGTTTCACGAAGCGCCCGCAAGAGCGTAAACCCAAACCGGGCGGCCTCACGGTCTTGAGCATCATCGAATCGTACGTCCAATAGAATCATCGATAATCGAGTAGATGTTCCATCAGGCCACAGGGAATCAACACAATCGATAACTGTATCCACACAGTTGTGGCCCGATTCATCCTGCCCTGTAGAAAATAGGAAATCGCTCGAAACCTGATTTGTCGAATCCAGAAACGAATTCCGGAAAGGTCCTTCCTTCCCTATCTGATCGTCGATAACGAGAATTTTGTAGCTACGAGGCGTCAACGTTTGCTCCGCACAGTGCCGTGGTTCGTTGGGGCAACAGCAGTCCTGCCGGCAGCCTCCGCATCTCTACTAAAAGGGCGGACGCTGCAGAACGGACTTCCGAAAGCTCGACGATCAAAGAATCCGTCTGGAACGCCTGAATAAGCGAAAGTAACTTATCGGACGATACACGCAATTGAAGCGTGGCTCTTTCCGGACGAAACCCATCCTCAAATGCAACTGCCAAAATTTGACTTAGTCGGTTGCGCTCTCTAGCAGATAAATCAGCAAGTGGTCTAATTTGGTCGACAATGTGGACTCCGGAAAACTGTGGAATTCCAGCACACACCACATCCAGGCATTTTCTAAATTCCCTCATTGCTGGAATATCTTTTAGCCAAGAAGCCAGAGCCTTGTCGCTAAGCAGTGCAAAGCCATTTCTCAGGAAGGAATGGCGACAACGTTCGGCCTCGTGCGCCACATCACATCGCAAAGCCGGAACTGTCAACGTATCTAGAATTGGCACGTAAAACTCACTAAACTACGACCTTCCTTCGACTAGAGCTTTCGATTCGAGTAGCACCGCTTTGAGTTTTGAGCTGTTTGCTCTATCGCGGTCCCAATCAATCTCGAGCCGCACCCCTTCAGTTCTCAGGTATTCAATCTCTTCCTCGAACCCCGCCCGCCATTGATCTTGCGGTGAGATAGCTGCCAACGAACAGAGATAGCACGCGATGACGTGTTCAGGCACCTTAGGTGCGGCCAACAGTTCCCACCGTGGTTCCTCATTACTCTTGAGAACCGCAGTTACGAATCGCATAAAACGGCTCTGCTTCCAAGTCGGGTGACGACTCAAGTCCCCGAGATTCGGCATCCCCCAACTGATGCCTCTGATCCTGCCGTTGTCCCTCACGTAGGGCTCCGAGCATCCATCTGTTGCGATACATAACACCCAATCAAACTCGTCGAGGTACATCCTTGTGCTTTCTTCGGGCCAGCCATGGAGAATCAACAACCTGGGTGAAACTCTTTCGGTCGGGGCGCTGAGCCGCGGGCTTATGCCGAACTTGGATAGCTCGCCAATCTTAATTCTCATGTTTTCGGCGAAGATTTCCATTAGCCGCAATCCCAATTTACGTCGTGCCAAACACATAACAGATGCCGATGTTCGAGGCGCACAGTAACATTTTCGATTCGTCCGGTGCGGTCCGGCTTTGGAAGTAATCCCCCTTCAAACATATAAGCGGCCGCGATGTCTGTCGTCCTAGAATGGCTCTCGGGCGTCACAGGCCGCTCCTGTGCATCCTGGCGCCGTCTTTCAAACCATGTTGCATATTCAAGTTCGTCCTCTGCTCCGCACCCTAGAATGAAGACGACATCAGCTTGGGATCTGCGTATTTCAATTTGAGACGGATCGCCATTGTCTGGTAAGGAAAGTTTCGCGATGGCCGCTAAACCCAATCGCCAGTTGGGCAAATGGTTCACCCTTGCCTTGTGTGTGAGGTTTTTGGTCAACTCTTGATCGGATTTAACGCGACAACCTGACAAAAATAGGAGCGTGACCAGTGCGGCCAAGGATGGGCTCATGCGCTCCGAACCTTTCTCCGCTGAGCGCTTTATCCAGTTTCCTGCTGACATCTTAGATTCTTTGCAGAAGTCCACAAAAGCTAATGCGTCACTTTTTTTCTTAGGCGATTCCCACACATAATCGCTCACATCGCAGTGAGTGTTGGACCTCTCCGGAGCCTTAGCATCAAAGATAAAAGCAACACGGCGAGAGACCTCACTTCGACAAGAACGGTCTCTATCACAATTGCATTGCTCGTCGTGATGGAAATTATGACCTTTTTGAAATTGCCAACCGTTAAGGACTAGGCTATCGCCGGATTTTACGGGAGACGCCGTACATGGGAAGCCCTGTCTAGAAGAGTGATCTCTCATCTGCCTTATCGTGTCCCAAGGAGCCTCGGGATAGTTCAGCAGAGACTTCAAAGAAGCCTTGATGTTCTGCGCTTCGTCCAACAGGGTTGTCAGCTTGTCAAATTGCAAAAGAAAGCTCTCCCGCATCTTTCGAGCATTGGCATCGCGTCTCCCAATCTCCATTTCCAGACTTTGATTGAGTAAGCCAAGGACGTCAGAGTCCACTGTCGGGCGACATTTTCGACCCCAGCTTAGAGCAAGTGAGGCTAGTATAAGGTCGACTTTTGCGCCCCACGGACCTGCGGTATCGCTCGGTTGCTGCCGATGGACGGCTTCTCGAAAAATCTTGAGCGATTCCCGCAGGCTTGGTAATCCATTGTTGACGACGTCTGTGACAGTCAACTCGGACGAAATGTGATAGCTCGCTGCTATATGTGACGAGAGGTCGGTCAGGTAATCAGCATCATCTCCTCTTACGATGGCGCGAGCTAAGCCATCTGCCAATTTACTGACATAATTCTGATACATGGCATCTTCATAAGCCCGCAAAGCGCGGTAGCGCCGTCGGATTAGTTCCTCGACGTCCGGTTCGCCGTTCACAGCAACATAACAGTGTGCGGTCGTGACACCCACAAATTCCGAATTACAACAGCCGTAGCTGACTAGAACCTATTTCAAAACTGGGTACAACGATCTGAATCGATGATAGTTAAATTGCGCAAAATGCGAGATAAATTTGTGCAGCAGCGCCGAGGGAGGCCCGATGGCGCGATACGGTCGACTGTTGGCC